>Ga0209367_1000044_pt1 | contig 68184 bp, 43 predicted proteins | sample WorMetLIZISLAND2_FD_187412 | JGI IMG/M metagenome (GOLD analysis project Ga0209367, IMG submission 187412) | Marine gutless worms symbiont microbial communities from Max Planck institute for Marine Microbiology, Germany - Olavius geniculatus... ...
TGGGTCAGAATACGGCTTGCCAACCAGCTGAGACCATTGGCTGAGCGGCAGTAAAACCAAATTCAGAAAATATGAAGCATTCATTATTGCTTGCGCTCCAAAAATGTCGATTCCAGCAACAAACCGTTGAATAGTGAATAATATGATTTTTCTAGTGTATAATTCACTATTCAAGCTTTGATCCCGGCTTATTTATGCAGAAATCTGAGAGGTACCAACTGGGGGGGGCAGTATGTGAGAAAAGGTGATCATTATTCTTCGAGAGCTTTCTGTGCCTGCTCGTATTTGCCCAACTCGCTGAGAGCAGAGCCTTTATTGTCCGAAAGATGCTCTTTAAGTTTAGCAACTACTGCCTCATTCATGAACATGCCATGCTCAATAATGATTCCTATTGTAAGCAAGTAAGTCGGCCAACTGCTGGAAATGGTATTTCTGAGGACTATAATTAAAGGCGCAACAACTATTAAGCTAAAAGGAATTGCGAGAAGAAATTGATCAAGCCATTTTGGGCTGTTAGGAGACGGGAAGACCCTCTTTCTGATTATTACGCCCAAATAATATGCGCCAAACGGGACCACGCCTAAAGCAAGAATCATTTGAATTTGAGGCAACCATTCTGGTGTCATGTGGTTTACCTTTCTAAATGCCTTCAACTAGGCTCCGGAACAAATGTTTTTTATCCCCTCTTTCCCCGCTATAAGCCCAGCCATTTCTTTTATTCGTTTGAATGTTTTCGCCTAGCCTTTCCACGTCAATCCAAATATAGGTGCCAAAAAGAGTGCTAATTTCTTTTATTTCTTTCACTTTGACCTTTTCATCAGCTTTTATAACATCCTTGATATCACCAAGCCTATAAAACAGGCTGGAAGGAGGCTTATCTCGAAGGTTTACAGTACCGGCAGCCTGAACGATCAGATTAGTTTCTAAATATTCGATAACCTGCCTTAATTTATTTTCTTCTTTTTTAGAATCGGATTTGGCAGAGAGAGCCTTTTCAGCGGCTTTTAAATTTGTGATGGTAACTATATCTATGGCTTTGGCCGCACGGAGGGCGGGAGCCAATTTCCCCAGGGCTTCCACGGCAGGCCAGCGAACATGTTTGTCCTTGATGGCCTCGATTAAGGCTGGCACGGCCGGCTTGGCATCCGGACCGATTTCGCCCAGGGCTCGCGCAGCATACCGGCCGACATCTTTATTTTTGTCTTTGAGCGCCTCAACTAGGGCCGGCACGGCTGGGGGCCCAATTTTCCCCAGAGATTCCGCCGCCATGCCACCTACATATTTTTCTTTGAGTGTTTTGATCAAGACCGGCACCGCGGCCTTGGCTTCGGGTCCGATTTTCCCCAAAGCCCAAGCAGCATTTGAGCGAACGTCTTCCTCTGGGTCTTCGAGGGCACTAATTAAGGCCGGGACTGCCGACTCAGCATCCGGACCGATTTCGCCCAAGGCAATCGCCGCAGTCTGGCGAACTTTTATATCCGTGTCTTTGAGCGCTTCGACTAAGGCTGGCATCGCGGTCTTGGCTCCGGGTCCGAGCTGCCCCAAGGCAACCGCAGCCCGCCAGCGAACATCTCCGTGCCCACCTTTGAACACCTCTATCAGGGCCGGCACGGCCGCTGGTCCGAGTTTCCCCAGAGTATAGGCGGCTTCCAAACCAACAGCTTCGTCTTTGAGCGCCTCTAGTAGAGCTGGCATAGCCGGCTTGGCTTCAGGACCAATTTCCCCCAGGGCCTCCAGAGCCCGCCGGCGAACATTTCTGTCTTCGTCTCTGAGGGCTATAGTTAGAGCCGGTAAGGCATCGGGACCGATTTTCCCCAGGGATTCCACAGCCCGCCGGCGAACATTTCTGTCTTCGCCTCTGAGGGATAGAGTTAGAGCCGGTATGGCATCGGAACCAATTTCCCCCAGGACCTCCACAGCCCGCCGGCGAACATTTCTGTCTTCGTCTTTGAGGGCTAGAGTTAGAGCCGGTATGGCATCGGAACCGATTTCCCTCAGGGCCTCCACAGCCTCCGAGCGAGTATCTTTGTCTTCGTCATTGAGCGCTTTAATTAGGGCCGGAAGTGCCACCTTGGCTTCAGGTTCGATTTTGCCCAAGGCATACACAGCAGCCCGGCGAACAGATTGATCTTCATTCTTATCATTTAGCGTTTCAATCAGGTCCGGCACTACTGCCTTGGCTTCGGAGCCGAACATTCCTAAAACCCGCGCAGCCTGCTCACGGACATATTTATCTGGGCCTTTGAACGCCTCGATAAGTGCCGGCACAGCCGTTGGTCCGATTTGGCGTAGAGCCTTCGCAGCATCCTGGCGAACGAATGTATACTCGTCTTTAAGAGCTTCAATCAGGGTTGGGACAGCTGCCTTGGATTCAAAGCCGATGTTTGCTATGATCTTCACAACCCGCTGGCGAATATATTTATTCTCGTCTTTAAAGGCTCTAATCAGGGCTGGCACAGCCGCCGGTCCGATCTGGCCCAGAGCATTTTCAGCAATAACCGGTAAATACTCGCTCTTATCTTTGAGCGCCTCGATCAGGGCTGGTACAGCCGCCTTGGCCTCGGGGCCGATTTTCCCCAAGGCGAACGCAGCCCCCTGGCGAACCTCTTCATTTTTGTCTTTGAGGGCTTCGATGAGGGCAAGGACGGCTGATTTAGCATCGGGGCCGATGTATCCAAGGGCATACGCAGCATGATGACGAACCTTAAAACTCTCGTCTTTGAGCGCTTCGATGAGAGTTGGTACGACTGCTGGACCGATTTTCCCCAGGGCACCTGCAGCATCCCGGCGAACATAAAAACTCTCGTCATTGAAGGCCTCAATCAGGGCTGGAGCGGCTGCTTTGGCTTCGGGGCCGATGTTCCCAAGGGCTCCCGCAGCATAAAAGTAAAGTCCCTCGTCTTTGAGCGCTTCGATCAGAGCTGGCACTGCAGCTTTGGCATCAGGACCGATGTTTCCCAGGGCCTTAGCAGCATCTTTGCGAACATTTTTATCCTCGTCTTTGAGCGCTTTAATAAGGTCTGGCACAGCCGCCTTTGCCCCGGGGCCGATTCTTATCAAGGACAGCGCAGCAGACCGGCGAACGAAGTCATCTGGGTCTTTGAGTTTTTTTATCAGAGCTTGTATTTCCGCTTTATTCTGCGGCCACGTCGTTTTATTGGGAGGCGAAAATAGAAGGAGACAGAAACAGAAAACGGCGAGGCAGATAACCAAGCGATATTTGGTAGCCTTAGTCATGGAGATGCTCCGGGGTAATGTGTGGAACATGATCATCATCAAATATTATTTGTCGCTCGATTCCGCGGCAATTGATATGATGAAGTGCCTCCGGGGCGTCTATGCAAGTTTGGCGTGGCATACTCAATCTAGAACATGCATAAAATTCCTATAGAAATGCATTTTTTCATGACCCTTATGGCCCCCAGAAATGCATAAAATCATGACCCAATGTGCCATGGATTATCGCTCGGAATCGATTAGTGTACGCAGAAATTAGTTTGATTAGTCTATAATGTCCCCAATAACGTCCGGGGTTGTTTTTAGCGTAGATCCTTAATCGTCATACGTTCGCCGTTGTCTGAGCCACTGCCACTAGCTTAACTTCGTTTTGTGGTGGGAGTGGCTTCCACAAAGATAGCCCCGACCCCGGTTCCATTCGAGTCAAACGTTGAGCACCTATTTCTATTTTTCTTTAAATTCGATTTGGGAAACAGTCCGTCAATAAGTGATCCCATGACCGCTACCCTTCGCATGGCATGCTAAAGTTCTTCATAAAGAACTAAAGGATCTCCTTAGAACCCACCCTCATCCTCATAACTAAATGGAGCATTTGGCACATTATTGTTACATAGTTCATAACTATACCCAGGGATTGGAAAGCCAATTGATAATCCAGTGACAGCATCAGCTGCAACATCAAGTCCCCAAGACGCCGATGTAGAACCATTTCCAAAACCTGCATAGATCTTACCCCTACTCCAACTATAGGGTTCCGGTGCCGTCCCAATCCTTACCCACTCCAAGAAACTATTAAATTCTGGTATAAATGTAGTAGCACTAATGTTTAATACTACTAATCCACCCAAAAACATGTAACCTGCAAGTCCAAATTGTCTTGGAGATGTAAGTTGGAGACGAGAAATAGCAGCTCCAGCAGTCTGCCCTGCACCAAATCCGTAAGCTAACCATATCATATTTAACCTTCTTGTTCGTTCTCCAATTCTTTCATCCTCCTCATAACAATCTGATTTTACTGTTGCAAGTCCGCCATAGAATTGAAGACCTAAGCCGATAACATTCCATTTATTAAATTTAAAATTTTTAGATGCTCTTGGGTCATTTATTGAAATATTAAAAAGCCTCCCGTCCCAATTTATCCCTGGTTTTAACTTTAGTCTAGCATTAGTTGATACTTGTTGAATACCAGATAAAAGTAATCCCGCTGTAACAAGTGTTATAATTAGATACGTTGAAACTGATAATGACTTGAGGTCAAAGTTTCTTCCACTTGGGTCCACAAATGTAATCGGGTTGCTCCCTGAATAAAAATAAGGGTGTCTTGTCATTGGTCTGTTCAAAGCACCTTCAAACGGATCTACGCTCATAAATCGTCCGAGTTCTTGATTATAGTACCTTGCTCTTAGATAGTATTGTCTAATGTCAGGGTCTAACTGTTCACTCCTGTATAAAAAGTTATTCAGGGTTGTAGCATTCACATCCTGTAGTGAACCAAAGGCATCATACGTGTAATTATCTGTGACATCACCATTCCCATCGGCCAACATCCGTACACCACTGTGATCGTCATTTAGGTAGAATGATCGCTCGCTGTCACGAAGCTGTGATAACAGATTCAATCCATAAACGTAGGAAACCTCCGTATCTCCACCGGGCAAATACTCTTCCAGCACCTGGGCAAGTGGCCTATTAGTATCAACAAGGAAGTTTGTCTTTACACCATCAACTGTTTTACTGACACGAATGCCTTCTGCATCATATTCGTAGGTAATTTCGCTGTTACCATTTGCGTCTGCAACATCCACTGATATAAGGCGATTTTCTGAATTCCAGTTATAGGTAACAGTTTCGTTCGTAGTGGTATACGTAAGCGTGTTACCATTATTATCATATGTGTAAGTCGCTGTGTCGGTGCTGTTAACTTCGGAGATCAGACGATTGTTGCCATCGTACGAGTAGGTAACATTATCTCCCAGAGAGTCGTTTCTGGAAAGCCGGTTTGACGCCTCATCATACGTATATGTTATAGTCCTGATTTCTCCTGACGACTCAGTAATGGTCTCGGAAATAAGACGATGAAGATCATCATATCCGTAATCAACCTTTCGACCATCCAGCTCCATAACACTTGTCTTATTCCCTGCATCATCCAGTTCGTAATTGTAGCTGGAGATGATTGTCCCATCTGAATCCTCATATCGTATCGCTATTATACGGTTGAGGTCATCATACTCTCGAATCTCCTCTAACCCATTGGAGCTTTCTATCTTTATGAGATTGCCGGCCTCATCGTACGAAAAAATGTTTTCCTGTAGACTTGGGTCCTCCACTAATTCCAGCTGACCTAGTTTATTATAGAAATAACTTGTCGTGCCCCCAGGGGTAGTTATGCTAGCAACTCTGTCTGATTTATCATAGGTATATTCAATCTTAGCACCATCAGGATCGATTCTAGAGATCAGGCGTTCTTTATCATTGTACTGATAGGTTGTAACTCCTCTGGAATCAGTGGCCGTTTCCCGCCGGCCGGCAGGAGTGTAGCTATATGTTACAGAACTTCCGTCTTCATATTCTTTTCTCTCAATTCTGTTCAAGCTGTCATACTTATACTTTATCATTGTACCATTGAGGTCGGTTATTTGTATAAGATTGCCTGCATCATCATATACTGTCTCAGAACGCTGCCCGAGAGGCATTATCGTCGCCGTGCGCAGGCCGCGGCCGTCGTACTCATAACGGGTCTCCTTGCCCCTGGCATCTCTTGCCAGGATCAGATTCCCCACTTCGTTATACTCATATTCAGTTCTTTGCTCAAGTGCATCTATAACGGCCTTCAAACGATTCAGGGCGTCATATTCAAACTGGGTTACTTTACCAGCCTGGTCTTTTATCTCTATAATGTTACCCATACCATCATATGTGGTTTCAGTAGCAGTTTTATCGGGAAATATCGTTTTTACTACGCGACCAACCTTATCGTACTCAAATTGTATCACCCTCCCGAGAGCGTCTTTTATGGAGACTTCTTGACCGAGTTCATTATAACCCGTCTCAACACCTAGTTGCATGCCTTGATCAGTTTCGCTGCCTGTTAATGATATTCGATCTGTCTCATCATATCGGTAATCCATACGTTCGCCATTGGGATAGATAATAGTAGCAGGGAGACCTGCCTGATTGTAGTTGACTTTTACACTTGTGCTGTCTTGATCATCAGGCGTATCATCACCAATAATCATTTTAGTAGGCCGATTTTCAACATCATATAAAATGCTCTTTTTACGTCCTGAACGCAGAATTTGCTCACTTATTTGATTCGCCTGATTGTATGTAAAGCTGTTGGTCATACCATCGGCATATCGTAATTCTCTGATCTTTCCTGCGGCATTATAATCCATCTCAGTGCGATTCAAAAGAGCATCAATTATTAGATTAACCATTCCTTGTGAATTGTATTCATAGATTATCTTATTGTTCTCAGCATCCGTCATAGATGTAATATTTCCGTTGGGATCATAAGTGCTGGCGTAGGTTACCGTACGAGAGCCTTTGGCGGTAGATACGTTTGTTGATAATGTTAGAATTGCTCCGTTTACATTATAAGTAAAAGCAGTTTCATTTCCGAGTGCATCTTTTATAAATGTTCTGTTGCCAAAATTATCGTATCTGTATTCGGTGATGTTATCATTTTTATCCTTTACGAAACGCAGGTTACCGTCTGGATCATATTCGAATGTTTTAGAAAAACCTTCAGCGTCCATTACTGATTTAAGATTACCTGTAGAATCATAATCATAAGTTGTTTCTCTACCGAGGGCATCGCGTATGATTTTAATTTGTCCTACTTCATTTCGTATATATCTCGTCTCATTTAGCAAAGGATCTCTCTGTAACACCATAAACCCATTCTCGTACGCATAGGTCCATTCAACATCGTCGTGATATGTTATGGACGTAATGTTGTTATCGTCGTCATAGGTTTTTTCTGTTTTAATTCCAACAGCATCAGTTACTACAAGGATGTTGCCACGTTCGTCATACTCGAAGGTTCTCGTCACATTTCCGTTTTCGTTGACGATAAATTCAGTGCGATTCTCAATACTATGCTTTAAACCGGTGCGACGTCCCTCTTCATCGATCATTGCCACGAGGCGACCGTCAGCATCGAATTCGGAGCGAAGCACTACGATACCCTCGGCATTGATGATTTGGATGAGGAAATGATTATCATAGACAAATTCCGTCCGGTTTAGTTTGCGGTCAACCATGGCCACGAGATCGCCCGCAAAGTCGTATTCATAAGTTATGGTATTATGCATTGGATCTGTAATTGCAGAAATCCGTCCTTGCGGGTCTTTGGTGATTGAGATCCCCTTGCCTGATGAATGGACGATCCCATCTGGAGTAATCGACAGGGCATTGCCATTGCGGTCCTGTATCCGAGTAAATCCTTTGTCTAAATCGAGATCGAAGACATTCCCTTCCATGGTCGTTAAACGAACTTGTTGAGGATCGTAAGTCAAGAAGGTATCGGCATATAGCACCTGATTGCTGCCGTTTTGGTAAAACACCTGCGTGTTGCCCAGAACTTGGAGCGTCGCGCCCGGCCGGGTGCCGTCAACATACTCAAAGCCAGCATTGGCAAAACAGCCATCGATGGTGCCACCGTTGATGGCGAGGGTCGTTCTGAAGAGGTAAGACTCCTGGTCCGAAAGCCGGATTTCGGTGAAGTGCGACAGCGTCTCGTTGGTGACCTGGCACGGCAACCCGAATGGGGGGGGGCGCCGGGTAGAATCTGCCAACCTTCGCCGGGTATGCGGTTGTTTTGGTAGGTGCCCTGGCTGATCCCAAGCGTCCACCCAACACCGAAATCACGCTGAGTCTTCACCCGGCTGTCGTAGGTACGCGTGACTGTTATCGGGATTCCGGCGACAGGGATTTGCAAGTCCACAAACGACAGGGTGAAGATCCCCACCTTCGCCTGGCCGTCGGTGCGGACCACGATCTCGGTAAACGCTGTATGGCCGTTCTTATCTTTAGCGGTCAGGCGAACACGATACATTCCGTTCTCGAGGAGAGTGGTGTCCAATAGCCCCAGGACTCCGTTCACTACCGGTGTCGTGTTGAAGGCAAACGGGCTGAAGGTGGCGTCGCCCACGCGGGCCAGACCCAGTTCATAGCTGAGGAAGTTAGCATCGTTGACCGTGCCGATGATATCCATTGGGGAGATAATAACGGAATCTGATACCGGGGATGTGATGCTCACTGTCGGTGGAACCGTGTCACCTGCCACCCTCGCCTCGACGCTGAGGGTGGCAGACCCGGTGATTCCGTCCCTGGTGGCGCTGATGGTCGTATCACCCGCCGCCACGCCCGTCGTTTCGCCGGAGGTGGAAATCGAGGCCACCGCCGGGACGCTGCTGACCCAAGTCAGCTGGCCGTCCAGGTCCGCGCGCGTACCATCTGTGAGAACCCCTAAGGCGGTGAAGGGCTGCGTCTCGTTCGTGAGAATCAGAGTGGCGGTGGGCGTGACCTCGATCGAAACCAACGTGGCTCCCACGATGGTAAGATTCGTGCTTCCCGTCAAGCCATCTCTAGTGGCCCGGATTGTGGTCATCCCCATGCTCAAAGTTCTGGCTAAGCCCGTGGGGCCAATAACGACAACTTTCGTGTTTGTGCTTTCCCACACCACTTCTTCGGTGAGGTCTTGGGCGCTGCCGTCACTGAAGGTGCCGACCGCCGTAAACTGTCGAGTGAGGCCTTTTGCGAGGGTCGAGTCGGCCGGTGTTACTGCGATTGAAGCCAGCACCGCCGGGTCGGTACCGATGGAGACAACCAGGTCAATAGTTGATAACTCTGCGACTGTCGCACCGGCCGCCGGACTTTGGCTGATGACGGTTCCCTTTGGTATGTTACTGCTATTCGCAGGTCTGATGGTTCCTACCGACAAATTAGCCGCCAGAATATCTTCTTCGGCGTCGGCTTGTATCAGCCCCTCTACCGGGGGAACGGCGGTCATTGGGAAGGCAGCCGTTATGGCCACCGTATCCGGTGCGCTGTCTTCGTCGCTGTCGTTGACGATTAGCTGAGCAACATATAAGCCTTCGGCATCGGCGACAAAACTAGGGCTGATGGTGGAGGGATCTGAGAGGATGGCGGCGCTGCCGGCCGGGAGGACGGTCAGGTTCCAACGAGCATTGAGTGGATCATTGTCCGGGTCGGATGAGGCCGAGCCGTCGAGGATCACGGCGGCGTCGACATGCACGGCCTGATCCGGGCCGGCATCGGCCATCGGAGGACCCCGTTCGGTGTTGATCATGACAGTGTCCGGCCGGCTGATGTCCTGTCCATCGTCGACGATCAGCTGGGCGACATAAATGCCGGGCAGATCGACGACAAATTGCGGCGCGAGGGCATTCGCATCCGACAGGGTGGCGGTGCTGCCGGATGGGACAGTGGTGAAAGACCACCGTTGGGTGAATGGATCACCATCGATATCACCGGATCCATTGCCGTCCAGGCTGACCGTCTGCCCCACTGTGGCGGTCAGATCCGGCCCGGCGTCGGCCACAGGCCGCGAGTTAATTGTGCTGACGGTTACCACATCTTCGGCGCTGTCTTCCGTGCCGTCATTGACGATCAAGGCCACCTCATAAGTGCCGGGTTCATCTACCACAAAACTTGGCCGCACGGCACCTTCATCGGATAGGGTGGCGGCGCTGCCCGTGGGGCTTGCTATCAACATCCAGACAAAGGTCAACGGGTCACCGTTCACGTCGCTAGAGCCGCTGCCGTCCAGGGACACGGTCTCCCCCACCGCGGCGGTCTGATCCGGTCCGGTGTGGGCGACCGGGGACACATTCCCCGTGCTGATGAGCACGCTATCCGGGGCACTCGTTTCCCGGCCGTCATCGACGACCAATTCCACCTCGTAGATACCCGCCTCATCGACCTCCAGGGTGGGTCGGACCGTGGCGGCTGCCGCAAGAGTCGCCTGACTTTCGGAAGGACGCGTACGCAGGGTCCAGGCGAAGGTCAGCCGATCCCCATCGATATCATAAGAGCCACTGCCGTTCAGCAGCACTGTGTCCCCGGCCTCAGCGGTCTGATCCGGTCCGGCATCGGCCACCGGAGCATCATTGGGCGGCAGCACGTTCACCGAGAACGATTGCTCGTCAGTGAATCCGCCCTGGTCGGTCACTTTTACCGTGACGGCGTTGTCGCCGAGGTGCGCGTCAGTGGGGGTCCATTCGACAAGTCCCGTGGTGGGGTCAATGGTCATGCCGGTCGGCGGCACAGTGCCATCGAATGAGAACATGAGGTTCTCATCGATGCCCAGGTCGAGATCGTCGACCACCGGCTGGTAGGTATACGGCTCGCCTTGAACGGTGGTGTCTGCCGGCGTCGAGGTAATCGTCGGCGGATCGTTCACGTTGGCCACGTTGATCGTGAAGTCCTGTACATCGAACAGGCCCGTGGCATCTTCGGCCCGCAGTCTGACCTGGTTGAATCCGACCTGCTGGGCAGCCGGTGTCCACAGGAGCTGTCTCGTCTGCGGGTCGAAGCCCATGCCGCCGGGTATTTTTTCTATGATGAACCTGATTTGATCGCCCGGATCGGGATCGGTAATCTGGATAGCATAGGCGAAAAGAACCTCCTGTGTCCCGGCTGTAAGCGGCGAGGAGGTAAATTGCGGCGGATCGTCTACATTCGCCACCGTGACCGTGAAGCTCTGCGTGGCGAACAAACCGCCGGTGTCAGTCACACCCACCGCGACTGCGTGGGTCCCCACCTGAACTGCGTCAGGGGTCCATTGGATCGTGCCGGTCTGGTCATCGACGATCATCCCGGGCGGGTGCAGATCTAGCGAGAAGACGAGATGATCGCCCACTGCAAGATCCGGATCAGTCGCCGCCACATCGTAGCTGTAGAGCTGACCCTGGGTCGCAGTGGTGACCGCTAGCGAGGTAATCGCCGGCGCATTGTTTTTCCGGTGGACAGTGAGCGAAAACGACTGCTCGGCCGAGGCTCCAACACTATCCTCGATTTTCACCGTCACGGGATGCCTTCCGAGCTGGGACGCATCGGGCGTCCACTCAAGTCTTCCAGTGATTGCATCAATATTCATTCCGAGCGGGAATGAAAGCAGCGAGAATTGTAGGGTGTCACCTTCGTCCGGATTGCTCACCTCAACTTGATAGAGATACAACTGGTCCTGGGTCGCTGTGACGATCGGGACTGAGGTAATTGCCGGCACGTCATTAACCGGTGCTACGTCAATCGAGACCGTTGCGGGCGCGCTTGTGAATTCTGTATCACTCACCGTGAAGGTAAATCTATCCGAACCGGTGAAATCAGTGTTCGGCGTATAGGTGACGGCAGCTGAAGTCGTAATTCCCTTACACTTTCCCGCACCGCCGGCTTCAAATATGGCTAGGATTTCCTCAGCAGAGAGTGCGCGGCTGAAGATTTCGACTTCGTCGAGCAGACCATTATATTCAAGGGATGGGTCTAAGCTTCCCCTTATGCCAAGAAACACCGGTAGCCCATTGGCAGTGTTTCCCAGAACGGAATAGATCAAACTACTTTCTATTTGACCATCGATGTAAAGCTCGATTGTATTCTGTGAATGGCGAAAAACCGCGGCAACATGGTGCCAATCACTGTCATCGACTCGACTCGAACTCACGATGGCAGGGTTGCTGGTGCCGTCATATGCCGCGGCAAGGATCGTTCCGGCGGGCCCGAAAGCACCTGTGTTGAGCCTGACGATGTAGGGGTAGGGTATACCGAACCCGATCCATTTCTCGACCAGAGCCGGGTGAGCGTTATTATGGGGTAAAGTCTTCATCCAGAAGTCGATAGTGTAATCGTCAGTTGATGTGAAATCGATGTTTGGATGGTTGGGAATACTTACATGATCCAGGCTGCCGGCAAAGCTGAACGCCTGCTCCACTCTGCCGCGGACAAACGTGACGCCATTGTGCAAGATCCCGGAATTGGTGCCTGCGATGTCCCGCGCATGTCCATCACCTGTCCACCAACCGACCAGGCCGGCAGGTGAGACGCAGTCTATTATCGGTCCGAGACTGCCGTGGTCAGGAAAAGAGGTAATTTCAATGGTTAAGGGATCCCCGTCAATGTCTATGCCGCTGAGAACCGTCTCCACAGGAGTTTCTTCAATCGTGGCCGCGGCCTGGGGCAAAGCCGTCGGTGGATCGTTGGTCGGAGGATTTTGCAGTGGGTCCACCGTGATCGTAAAACTTTGAGTCGCGAACAGACCGCCTGTATCATCGACCCTTACGGTGACGTCGTTGTCACCTAACTGGGCGTCCGTCGGCGTCCAGGTAATCAGTCCGGTCTCGAAATCGATCTTCATGTTGGCAGGGGCCGTTGGCAGGGAATAGGTGAGTTTATCCAGGGCATCGGGATCCAGGGCCTGCACATCATAGCGGTAAGATACACCTTCGACAGCTTGCAGCCCGGCAGTTGACGTTATCACCGGCGGATCGTTCACCGCCGACAAGTCGATTGCGACGGTTGCTGGATCGCTCGCAAACCGGCCATCGCTGACGGTAAAAGAGAAGCGGTCTGATCCGCTGACATTGGGTTCGGGCGTGTAGGTGACTTCGCATGCCGACGCTATTTCCTTGCATTTGCCCGCGCTGCCTGCGTTGAAGATGGCAAGGACTTCGTCGGCCGAAAGAGCGCGGTGGTAGATCTCAATCTCATCGACCACTCCATTGAGTTGGTTGATTTCCGGCGTACATATGCCGGTGCTGGTCAATCCGATCTCGACCGGCGCGCTCGTCTGAGTCCCAAAAGCCGGGCCTGTATCTTGCGATATGAGGTTGCCATCGATATATTCGAAATAGCTGTTCCCATCTTTGACAATCGCGAAGTGATGAAACCGGCCATCATTCAACTTCAATCCTTTAACTCCGAAACCGCCGATCCAGTGGTTCCCGATGAAACCTCCCTGATTCGTGTTGAAAAACCATCCATTGGGGTAGCCGCAAATGTGCTTGCTGACGATGTTGACATCGCCACCGGTGCTGTCCAGGCCGCCCCGGGATTTGAACCAACCTTCGAAGGTTGCACCCGGCAGGCTTTCAAGATTCAGATTGGGACTATCCGGTATTCTGACGCCCTGACCGACAGCGCTAAAACTGAAGCCCTGCCCAACCTTGCCATCAGCAAAACCGGCTCCATTGAGAAGTGTTCCATCATTGCCGTTTTGAATGTCATTGGCATGCCCATCACCTGACCACCAGCTGACAAGATCGTCCGGGGGGGGCAATGCATCGCGATGGCCTGCACTTCCCGAATTGGCCTGCGTTTAAGAGCGCAATGATTTCATCAGCGGCAAGGGCGCGATTGTAGATCTCAACCTCATCGATAAGGCCCCAAAAGCTTTGCTTTAAATCATCGCCTCTCACTCCAATTGCCGCATTGGTGGAGAAGGTAAAGCCAGGGTCATATTGAATAGGATCCTCCGCGATACCATCGACGTAGAACGTGACTGTGCTGCCGGACTTGGTTACTGCGACATGATGCCAATTTGTATCGGTAACCTTTAAAGTGTTCGAAGATACATGGTTGACTCCTACTTTAGTAAGAATTAATCGCCCATCAGGGTGGAGTATGAATCCATAGCCGCCAAAGCCATAAGCGACAATATCCCCCTCTATGCCTACACCTGGGTCGCGCGTAGTCTGGCTAGTGCTGGTTCTCTTGATCCAGGCATCTATGGTAAAGTTCTGCAGGTGCAGATTGGCCGGGTTGCCGATAAACACATGATCACTGATGCCGTCAAAGCTGAACCCGTCTCCCACACGCCCGGGGGCAAATGTCGCATTGTCTTGTAGTGAACCGTGATTGCCGTCCTGGATATCGTCTGCAGTACTGTCACCCGGCCACCAACTCACGAGGCCGGGCGGCGGTACAACACATTGTCGGATCGGTCCGAGTGAACCTTGGGTGGGAGGTGTCTCAATGGCGCAGGTTAAAGGGTCTTGGTCAACATCCGATCCGGTGAGGACAATCGTCACTGCGGTATCCTCAGAAGTATTGACGGCCGTCGTCAGGGCCGTGGGAGCGGTATTCGGGGGGCTTACCGCAATGGTGAAGTGCTGGGTTGCAGACAGACCGCCGGCGTCGGTCACCCGTGCGGTAACATCGTGGTCTTTGATGTCGGTGGCAACGGGGGTCCATTCTATGAGGCCCGAGGTATCCCCGATGGTCATACCGATCGGGTGCATTTCCAGCGTGAAGGTCAGAACGTCACCGGTCGCAAGGTCCGGGTCTGTGGCTTCCAGCTGGTAGGAGTACGGCTTGTCTGCGTTAGCGACAGTTACAGGGGTCGAGGTAAACCCCGGCGGCCGGTTCACATTGTTCACGAGCAGTGTAAAGTTCATCAGGCTCGACAGGTTTCCATCGCCGGCGGCTACACTCAGGGAATAGCTCCCGGCATTTGCGAAACCGGGGTTGAATGTGAAGCTGCCGGTGCCGTCGCCGGCGTCCGTGAAGCTCATAAAGGGATGTAACCCGGAGGCAGACAAAACCAGAGAATTTCCGGCGGGAGCGACGGCGGTCACGGGAATTGTCAGGGTCGCGCCTTCGTTCATGATCTGATCTGGAATCGGAGTGATCTCCGGCGGACTGACCACCTTGGCCACGGTGACGGTAAACGTCTGCGTGTCGGTGAGGCCACCCGAATCGGTTACCCGCACGGCCACCGCGTGGTCCCCAATCTGCGTGCTGGCGGGGGTCCAGTCGATGAGACCTGAGTTGTCACCAATCGACATCCCGTTCGGCGCGGCGGGAAGATCAAAGGTGAGCGTCTCATTCGGATCCGGATCGCTCGCGACCACCGGGTAAGAATAGGCCTGGTTCTCCGAGGCCGTCGTGAGCGCCGCAGAGGTGATCTTCGGCGGGCCGTTTACCGTTACCGAGAGGGTGTCACACGTGGCATCACCGCCGTCCTGGACACAGACCTCCGTGGTAAAGGGGCCGCGCACTGTATAGACGTGCGAGCCGGCCACCGTGCCGGAACCCCCGTTCTGGGCTACCGAGCCGGGGTCGATGGTCTCGTCACCCCAGTTGATGACGGCGGTGTGGATATCCTGCACCCCTGGATCGCTGAAGGTACTGGGGTCGAGATTTACGACCGCGCCCACGTTGGCCTTTTGGTCCGCCCCCGCATCGACGGTGGGCGCCAGATTCGTGACCGTCACCGTCAATGTGTCGCAGCCCGTGGCACCATCGTCGTCGGTGACGCAGACCGTTACGGTGAAGGCCCCGTCATCGGCATAGATATGCGCACCCGCCACGGTTCCGCTGCCGGGGCTTTGAGTCACAACCCCCGCTTCCATTTTGTCGTCGCCCCAGTCAATGGTCGCCGTATGGTCGTCCTCTGAATCTGCGTCGGTGAAGCCGGCCGGCGCCAGGCTGACGGTGTCCCCTTCCGCCACGGTCTGATCCTGCCCGGCCGCCACAATTGGGACGGCATTCGTGGTGACGACCTCGATGGCGAAACGCTGGGTGTCGAAACGCTTTGCCTTATCTTCCACACGCACGGTCACCGGATTGGGACCGACCTGAGATGTCTGCGGTTTCCACTCGATGCGTCCTGTCGCTGCATCGATTGTCATGCCCTGGCGCGCCTGGGGCAACGAAAAAGTCAGGGTTTCGTTCTCATCAGGGTCGACGGCTTCGACTTCATATGTGTAAAGCTGTTTATCCGTGGCCGCGGTGACAGGTGTCGAAACAATCTGCGGCCGGTCATTGACCGGGTTGACGGTGATGGTGACCGTCCCCACGCCGCTCGAGTCCAGGAACCCGTCGTTTGCCCGGTAAGTAAAAATGGCGAGACCGTTGAAATCCTTTTGCGGGGTGAACAAAAAAAAGCCATTGGAGCTAAACTGCAGGACGCCGCTGGTAACGTCGTTCACCAGGAAAGCGGATAAAGTTGAAGCATGGGCGTCGTCCGTATCGTTTGCCAGCACGCCCGGCGCGGGGATGGCCAACAGCCGGTCCTCATCGGTGGTGTAAGCGTCGTCCATCGCCACCGGCGGCATGTTGGCCACTTCGATCAGCGCCGTATCAGCGGCGCTCTTCACCGTACCGTCGTCGACGATAAGCTGAATCAGATACAGGCCCGCCAGGTCGGCCGTGAATGACGGAGACTCGGCAGCGGGATCCGGGAGAGCAGCGGTGCTGCCTTCAGGGACTGCCAGAAACGCCCAGGCGAATTCGATAGGATCTCCGTCCGCATCATACGACCCGCTGCCGTCCACAACTACTGTTGCATCAATCGACACGGTCTGGTTCTCTCCGGCATGGGCCACGGGACGGGAGTTGATCGTGCTGATGACCACTGTGTCCGGCGTGCTGTCCACCGCACCATCGTTGACAATGAGTTGGATCACATATGTCCCGGGAACGTCCACATCGAGGATCGGGGTGACGGCCGCCGGGTCCGACAAACCAGCGCTACTGTCCCACGGGGCGGCAATCACGGACCAGGCGAAAGTCAGGGGATCGCTGTCGGCATCACTCGAGCCGTTGCCGTCCAGGAGAATCGAATCGTTCGCCAACACGGTGCTGTCCGGGCCCGCATCGGCCAGCGGGGGAACATTCTCCGTGCTGACGACTACGGTATCCGGTGCACTTTCGACCAGTCCGTCGTCGACGACGAGCATGGCCACGTAGGTCCCCGGTATATCCGGCACGAAGGCCGGAGAGACGGCTGCCGGATCTGACAGCACAGCGGTACTTGCGGGCGGCGTCGAAAGCGACCAATGAAAGGCCAGGGTATCGCCATTCACATCGCTCGAGGCACTGCCATTTAGGTGCACCATGTCGTTCACCGAGACGGTTTGATCGGGCCCGGCGTCGGCCATGGGAGGACTGTTGTCGGTAGTGATGACTACCGTATCGGGCGCACTGTCGACAATGCCGTCATCGACTATGAGCTCCAGGTGATACGGGCCGGGGAGATCCACATCAAACGTAGGCTGCACGGCATGGGGGTCGGACAGCATGGCAACGCTGCCGGCGGGAGTGGAGGCGAAGCCCCAGGAGAAGTTCAAATGATTGCCGTCGACATCCGAGGAGCCGGACCCGTCCAGCGTGACGGTCTCACCGGGCGAAACCGTCTGACCCGGGCCGGCATCGGCCACCGGCGCGGTGTTGGGCGTGCCTGCCACGAAGACGCTCAGATCCATTTCAAACTGGCTGCGGTTCGGATTGGCCAGCTCCAGGATCAACGGATTCGTGCTTGCCCCGGGCGCCAGGGCGTCGCCCGCGATCAACGGGCTCAGATCAAAGTAGCGATTGCCGGAGAGGGTGTCGCCTTCCGCGTTGTGCAAAGTGACGCTTTCCGGGGTGATTGCGGTCAGGACGAGATACATGGGTGTTGGCAAAGCCTCGCCGGAACTATTGGTGATCGTCGCGTTGCCGAAAAAGGTCCTGGTGCGCCGGTTGTACCGAAAACCGGATAATGTCTGCGTGGTTCGGTCGTCGACGTTGTGCAACTGGGTTAAATCAATGACGTCGGCGGCATACGCCAGCGGGCCCACCCTGTGGGACAGCTCGGTCTGCAAATTGAGGAGGAAAGGTTCGAGACACAGCAGGTACGTTAGAACGTAGCACAACGCTCTGCCGAGAGGACGGTGCAGAAGACGCGACGTGGAAAAGGAGAAACCAGTCATGGTATCCCTCCGATACGTTTGCGGCGTTGGTAGCGCTGGGGTGCCGCCGGAAAAACGTTAGGCGCGTGTCTTCGGTTTGTTGCGGGCAAACCAGCCAAGCATGGTCAGCCCCACGGCGACCAACGCACTTGTCGCCGGTTCAGGAATCGGGGCAGCTCCGACGTTGTCGACGGCTGCAATGGTGGCGAAGCCGTCTAACTCGTCGAACAAGTCGAAGAAGATCGTCGCTTCTTCACCCAGCACTTCTTGGGGGAGCCAAAGGTTGACCCGGCCGGTGAACGTCGTCCCCCCGTCGAAAGGCATAAAGCCCGGGATCATCACACTCGGATCCAACATCACCTCGATCGGCACCGCGCCCGTGATCGCTTCGATGCCATCGGACGGATCCGGAACTGCGCCGAAAGCGTCGACGACGAGGATGTCAAGAAAGTCGCTGTCCGCCGTGGTGAGCAGGGAAGCAGCAAAGGAATCGGGAAAGCCTGCGATGGGTGGGGCTCCTCCGGTGGAGAATGCGAAGTCGAACGACAACCACGTTGGAGTAGAGGGTATGGCGAAGGTCTGTTGGAGCGTCCGAAGGAAGTTTCCATCCGTCTCCAGTTGGGCGAACTCCCCGGTCGGCTCGCCGATTTTTTCCCCCGTTTTGGTAAAGCCGGCGAGATCCGTCAGATCGGAGAAATCGCCGTTCACGATGATGGACGTCGCTGAGGCGAAGTCGGTGGGCAAAATGGGAGAGAAGATTAGGGGCATGGTTGCCAACGAAAGGACCAGCAGTTTGTGCTTCATCGGTCTTGCCTCCCTACATTGAACAAAAGTTTCCGAAAAGAATGAGTCCTATTCTCCGCGCAATTGAATTTGAGATTGATTTGAGTGAACCGAATTCCAATTTAAGTCAGGGGGGGCGACACCCACCCTACAAACTATGAAGTGGCAGGCCCACGTGCGAACCAGCCCTGAACATTCAACATTAAATTCGTATTGGATTCACTTTGTGGGCATTCGGAGGCGAAGTCGCGGAACAACGAGAACTGCCAGCACAGGATAGATTAGGCGTGACGAAGTCACCCACAGGAAGACGGCAATGGCTGCATATTGCCGCTAAAATCCTCGACCCCCCGGATTTTAGCAGCAGGCTACATTCTGCCTAGAATTAGCACATTGTGGTACACCACTATCTTATTGATCTATGGTTGTCAAGCTTTTTTTTGGGCGCTATGTAGCTTGAGCTATATAGCTTGTCGGTCCAAATTAACTAGGAGATATTGTCGTTAAGCTGATAATTGTTCACGTTTAGGCGGAGAAAAATTTGTTGACAAAGGCAGGCGACGTGCTTAACAATGTGGTATCAGCAGTTTAACAAAACATTCAAAATAAATTTTGTCAAAATGAAAAAACGTACCCTAATCGCACCTGGACTCATTTTCAGCGGGGCTATTGTTATTATTCCCTCGCGGGGGGAGCGGTTCGTTTAGGGCACGCAGACTAAGAAAACCAATACCCCCGTTCCGAAAGGTTCGGGGGTTTTTTTTTGAATTCACACGCTGATTTATAGCGAGCTTCCTTACACCAGTCGATTACGAGGACGATAACCTGCTCGACGACGGCGACGCCAGGCTAAATACATCTTGTGACGATAGGGTAGGGGATTTGTTTAAAGGAGCTAATGTTATGAAAGTTGCTGAACTGGTCGTTAAAACATTGCAACAGCTTGGCGTCGATACTGTTTTTGGCTATCCCGGTGGTGCCATCATGCCAATATATGATGCGCTTTATGGAAGCGGTGTGCGGCATATTCTGACCCGCCACGAACAAGGCGCAGCATTGGCTGCGGTCGGGTATGCCCGCGCCAGCGGCAAGGTCGGTGTTTGCATGGCGACCTCCGGTCCGGGTGCCACCAATCTGGTGACCGGTCTGGCGGATGCGTTGCTCGACTCCGTTCCGGTGGTGGCCATTACGGGACAGGTGGCCACTTTTGCAATGGGCACCGATGCGTTTCAGGAGGTCGATGTCCTGGGGTTGTCTTTGTCGGTTACCAAACACAGTTTCGTGCCGACTGACGCGACAGAAGTAAACGAAATCATGCATGAAGCCTTTCATATTGCCAAGTCGGGAAGACCGGGTCCGGTTATTGTTGATATTCCGCGGGATATTCAACTGGCAGAAGGTCAGTTTGCGCCGACTGTGATAACCGTATCATCGACGGGAGCAGATGATAATGAAAAAATCGCACAAGCCAGGCGACTGCTTCACCAGGCCGCCTCACCAGTGCTGTATGTCGGAGGCGGTGTCGGCATGGCAGGTGCGGTTATGGAGCTAAGGCATTTTCTTGACCAAACCCGTTTGCCGAGTGTGGCAACGCTAAAGGGCCTCGGGACGATTCCTGCCGACAATCCCGACTATCTGGGAATGGTCGGTATGCACGGCAATCCGGCCGCCAATAAAGCCGTGCAGCAGTGTGACCTGTTAATGTGTGTCGGTGCCAGATTTGACGATCGCGTCACAGGCAAGCTGGACACCTTCGCGCCAAATGCCAGGGTCATTCATCTGGATATCGATGGTGCCGAGGTTGGCAAACGCCGACAAGCCGATGTCGCCCTGCTGGGCGACCTTAAGGTCCTCTTGCCCCAGCTGGAACAAAAACTCAGCATTTCTCCGTGGCTGGCATCCTGTCAGGCTCTGAAGTCAGCCTATGCCTGGCGCTACGATCATCCGGGTGACGGTATTTATGCCCCGCTTTTATTGAATCAACTTTCGGACCTGATGCCCGCAAACACGGTGGTCTGCTGCGATGTCGGCCAGCATCAGATGTGGGTCGCCCAGCACATGGAATTTGATCGTCCTGAAAATCATTTAAGCAGCGGCGGGTTGGGAACCATGGGATTTGGCCTGCCAGCGGCTCTCGGCGCCAAGCTGGCCCGACCGGACGACTGCGTGATCAATATAACGGGAGATGGTTCTTTGATGATGAACCTCCAGGAACTCGCCACAGCCAAGAGATATCAGCTGCCGATTAAGATGGTTGTGTTGGATAATCAGCGACTGGGGATGGTGAAGCAATGGCAGCAGTTGTTTTTCGACGAACGTTACAGTGAGACCGATCTTTCGGACAATCCGGATTTTGTAAAGCTTGCGGAAGTATTCAACATACAGGGACGGCGGGTCGGTAGTAAAGATGAGGTCTTGCCGGCGCTGGAAGAGATGCTGTCTGCCAAGGAATCGTATTTGCTGCATGTGCAGCTCGATCCAATGGAAAATGTCTGGCCCCTGGTACCGCCGGGAGCATCAAACGAAGAAATGCTGGAGGAAGAACCACTATGAATCACACCATCTTTCTACAAACCCATGACCGTTCCGCGGTGCTGGAACGCTTGTTGCGCGTGGCGCGTCATCGGGGATTTGAAGTCAAATCCTTAAATATGCAGCCTTCAATGGAGCGGGGACGCCTGAATATTACCGCCTCGGTAAGCAGTCAACGTCCTGTTCATTTACTGCTAAGCCAGCTGCTAAAACTGTATGATGTCACCACCGTGGAACTGATTGAGGATCGGGCGCTTAAAGTGACGTGCTGAACCCTGAACCGTGATTTACCCCATAGTTGCCTAAAATTTTGAAATCAAACTTATCTGCAGCAATGGAAACCGTTGCCGGCACTGAGTGATCCTGGATTCTGGTTTCTGGATACTGGATAGTTGTGGAATTCTCCAATCGTGTTTTCTTCATCATCCAGCATCAAGTATCCAGCATCCAGCATCTGCTCTTAATTAGCCACGGTTTCAGGTACATCGGTCACGTTAGATGACAAGAATTAATGCAATGTTAGGGTAAAGCAAGGAACGCATGTGCGCTGGTGCAGCGGAATTGGCATTTATCAGTTGGAGTCCGTTGCCCAGTCCTCTACTTCTAATTTTTGAATACGTTTGAATTCCTTTATATTGTGCGTGACGACGATTAATTTATTTGCCATTCCAATGGAAGCAATTTGGAGATCCCTTTCGCTTATAACTAATCCATCTTTTTCAAGCTTGGCCCTAATGATTGAATACTTACGGGCAGACCGTTCGTCAAAGGGGAGTATTTCCAGCTGTGAAGAAATGCGTTCAATTTTTTTAAGACGCTCTTTCTTTTTTACTGGTGATTTTTCAATTCCATAGTAAATCTCCGCCAGGGTAACTGTGCAGATGGTTAATTCGGACGGTTTGTGACTTTTAATTTTATTGATAAGTTTTTCGTCTCCGCGCATCCAATAGCTTACTATATTTGTGTCAAGTAAGTATATCATTTTGCCGACCCGTCTAGGTCAAATGGTTCTGTCGGTAGCGCTTTCGGAATTTCGAAATCGGGATCCGGTTCAAAAAAATCCCAGAAACCTGTTGGCCAATCTGATGTTTCCGATGGTTCCAAGATTACTTTACGGCCCTCTTTCCGAATTTTGACCTCCGTACCTTTAAAACGGAACTCTTTGGGAAGGCGAACTGCTTGCGATCGGCCATTTGTAAATAATTTTGCGATGGCTTCCATTAGTGACCACCTCCTTCAATAATTGATATATACCAGTCTATACCTCTCTTTCCTATGTGTCAAGTCTGTAAATCAATTTTGCAGCTTTTTTTCAATAGCCACTAAGGAATGAGCATTGATGAGGATGAAATCATCGAACTTTGGGAATGGGACACGGATCTTCACAGATTTTCACAGATAAGTATGGGTTCAATTTAGGGATTCAGGAATTTGGGAATTTAGGTATTGAAGGTAATCGGTCTATATAATTCCTCAATCCCTCAATTCCTTAATTTGGTGCAACCTTCGTACATCTGTGAAAATCTGCGTCCAAAATTTGGTTTTTGTTTCGAATTGACGTCTGTTTCTCAAATTAGACACTAAAGCGAGCGCAAAAAATCAGTGATGATCTGAATAGTCTCTTTGGGCTTTTCCATCGGGATAAGATGACCGGCATCCGCAATAAGACGGTATGAGCCATGGGGCAGTTCGGCGGCCGCGGATTTGAGATCGATCAGGTGCCGGTTTACGCTCTTTGCGCCTTCGATAACGAGGGTGGGGCAGGATATTTTCGGCAGCAGCGGCCAAGGATTGTACTTCATTTCGCCCATAAAAATGGAGGTCTCTCTCTCCGGTGAGCAAGTCAGCTTCAGGCCTCCGGTGCTTTGCTCAACCATCCCATGTCGAATATACAAATCGAGAAATTCTTCATCCCAATTTTTAAACATTTCCTTGGATCTTAGGTATGCTTTGGCGGCTGATGCATCCTGCCAGAAATTACGTCTCCGGATCGATCTGCTAGCCATCGGGTGATCTTCCACGCGAATCCGCCGTTGATAATGTTCCTGAGGCAAAAAAATAGGTTCAATTAAAATCATCCCGGCTGCCCCCAGACCATGGGCGGCTTGGGCGATCGTCATCACTGAGGCACCCATGGAATGCCCTACCAGTAACGGTGAAGCCATATTCAACCGTTCACACATCTGACTAAGATCTGCGGCTAGTTTCGTCCAACTCAGACCGCTGGCGGGGTCACTCTCGCGGTAGTCACAAAAATACGGTGCAATTAAACGGTAGTCACCGGCCAGCGCGCTTGCGATGGGATGCCACAGCCAGGGCAAAAATCCGGTCGCGTGCAACATGACCACCGCCCGGCCGTGACCGTGATAGTATATATACGGCAGTTCAACGTCTCCGATATCGATGGAAAGCGTTTGCGGTGCGTTGTTCATTTTTTGATCCTATAGAGGAATGGATTCTTATTTTAAGGAAAATAATTGGACAGGATCAACAGGATCGTTAGGATAATGCGGCCTTCGGCCGAAAGGCCCATCGCCGCAGGCGAAAAAAATCCTGGTAATCCTGTAGATCCTGTCTAATTTAAAATAATTAAAATCGAATCCATTCCACATACCTTCAATCTTCAATCTTCAATTTCGTCTTGTACGGATTCCCGCAGCTTCCGTTTCAATAGCTTGCCGGCCGGGCTTCTGGGGAAATCATCCACCATGAAGAAGCGTTTGGGAACCTTGTAGGCCGACAACCTGGCTTTTAAGAAATCTTTCAACTCCAGTTGGTCGATGGTCTGGCCGGGTTTCGGCAGGATGAAGGCCGTGACTCTTTCGCCCCATTCCTTGTCCGGCATACCGATGACGGCACATTCCTGCACATCCGGGTAGGCGTAGAGCACTTCTTCCACTTCCAGGGAATAGATGTTTTCACCCCCGCTGATGATCATGTCTTTCAGCCGGTCGACGACGAACAGATAGCCGTTATCGTCCAGTACACCCACGTCGCCGGATCGGAACCAGCCGTTGGGCCAGAAGGCGTCGCGTGTGCCTGCTTCATTGTTGTAATACCCTTTCATGATGTTCGGTCCGCGAACGCAGACTTCGCCCGTACTACCCGGCTCCAGTACGTTTCCGTTTTCGTCCCTGATCTGGATCTCCACGCCGGGCACGGCCGTTCCCACCGAACCGATAACATGCCGGTTCTGGTGGTTGTAGGCCACGGTCGGAGCGGCTTCGGTCATGCCATAGCCCTCGTAAATGGACAGACCGGTCCGCGCTTTCCATTGATGGACGGTTTCGGCGGCCATGCTGGCCGCAGCCGAAAAACAGTAGCGGACGTCGCCCAGGGTTTCCTTGAGCCGATCCAGGGTCAGCAGCCGCACATAGATGGTGGGGACGGAGAAAAACTTGGTGACCCGCCCGGCCTTCATGGCGGCTAGAACACGGTCCAGGTCGAAGCCGGGCATGAGCTCCAGGCACCCGCCGCTGAGAATGGTGGCATTCATGATGTGCATCTGTCCGAAGACGAGGTTGAAGGGCAGAAAGCAGAGCGCCTGGTCATTCTCGGTCGACCGTTCCTGGTGTACAACGCCGTTGATGGCGGCGTTGATGTTTTCGTGGCTCAACATGACCCCTTTGGGAATCCCCGTGGTTCCGCCGGTATACAGAATCGCGGCCGTGTCCGTTCTTTCGGCGTCCACGGCCTTAAATTCGCTTTGGCCGAAGTCGAGCAGCCTCTCGAAACTCAGGTCGCCATCCGGGCAGATGATCTTCGTCAGACAGTCTTCGTCACGCAGTTTCTCGAGGTCGTCCAGCTTTTCGTCATGGGTAAAAATGGCTTTGGGACGTGAGTGGTTGACCAGCAGGGTCAGCTCATCGGCTTTCAACTGGCTCGAAAGCGTCACCGCAACGGCCCCGATCTTGATCACGCCGAAATAAAAGGCCAGCCAGTCGCCGGAATTGGGTGCGCACAAGGCCACGTGGTCGCCGGACGCGATCCCTGTTTTCAGCAGGGCCGCGGCCACCCGGTTGGCCCGCTCATTCAATAGCGTGTAGCTGGTCTCCTTGTGATCCTCACTGATGGCTGGACGTTCCGGGAAGTAGAAAGCGGACATTTCCAAGTTTTTCGCCAGATTCATATTTCGTTTTCCTCTTACATCATCGAAGGGATTAAAAATACGCTACTACAACTGGAAAATCAATATCATCATATTCATTTACTACAAAATTGTTGATCTTGCGGTTAAAAATAGATTATCTTGTCGGACTTTCTATCGTGGCTCCGATGCAAGTTATTTTGGAACGCTAATCTAACGGGGATTGGATTTAAATTTATTTCAGGTGAAGCAAGGAGGGAAACTATGAAGAACCTACATCGACCGAATGCCAACGACGCACTACAGACCCGGAATCGCTCGCGCGACATTGCCCCGCAATCGGGCATCTGCAGCCGCTGTCTGGACGGCTGCAAGGGCAACTGCGACATGTTCCAGGCCACCTTTCGCGGGCGTGAGCTGCTCTACCCGCAGCCATTCGGCAGCGTGACGGCCGGCGCCGACAAGGACTATCCGGTAGATTATTCCCATTTAAATATCATGGGGTATGCTTTAGGGGCCAAAGGGGTCGAAGAAGATCCTGACAAAGCCACTTTTCCCAGTGTGGATACCGAAACCGAATATGGGGTATCCGAAAAGGTCAAAATGAGGGTACCCATATTTACGGGTGCTTTGGGCAGCACCGACATTGCCCGTAAAAACTGGGAACATTTCGCTGTCGGGGCCGCCATCAGCGGCATCAGCCTGGTATGCGGCGAAAATGTCTGCGGCATCGATCCGGAACTGGAGTTCGGCAGCAACGGTCTGATCAAAAATTCACCGGAGATGGATCGCCGGGTCGAAACCTACCGCCGCTATCACGAAGGCTACGGCGATATCCTGGTCCAAATGAACGTGGAGGACACCCGCAACGGCGTGGCGGAATATGTCATCGACAAGCTAGGGGTGGAAACGATCGAGTTGAAATGGGGCCAGGGCGCCAAATGCATCGGCGGCGAAATCAAGGTCAACTCCCTGGACCGGGCGATTGAACTGAAAAAGCGCGGCTACATCGTCACCCCGGATCCGGAAGATCCCGCCCATCAGGCTTCCTTTAAGGCCGGTCCCCTGAAACAGTTTGAACGTCACTCGCGCCTCGGATTCGTGGACCAGGAAAGCTTCATGCAAGAGGTGGAGCGGCTGCGCAAACTGGGTGCCAGGCGTATAACCTTAAAGACCGGCGCCTACCCGATGCGGGAGCTGGCCATGGCCATCCGCTGGTCCAGTGATGCCGACCTCGATCTGCTCACCATTGACGGGGCGCCGGGAGGCACCGGCATGAGCCCGTGGCGCATGATGGCCGAGTGGGGCATTCCCGCCATTTACCTGCATTCGATGGCAGTTGAATTAAGCGATCGCCTGGCCCAAAAAGGCAAGCGCGTGCCGGACCTGGCCTTTGCCGGCGGATTTTCGGCCGAAGACCATGTCTTCAAGTCCCTGGCCCTGGGGGCTCCCTACTGCAAAGCGGTTTGCATGGGCCGTGCCCTGATGATTCCGGGTATGGTCGGCAAAAATACCGAGAAGTGGCTGCGCGAGGAAGACGGCGGCCTGCCGTCAACCGTTTCCAAATACGGCTACACCAAAGAAGAAATCTTCATGAACTATGAAGTGTTAAAGGAAAAATACGGACCCGAGGTGGACAAAATGCCCCTGGGCGCCATTGGGCTTTACAACGTGGCCGATAAAATCAAAGTCGGACTCCAGCAGCTGATGGCCGGATCCCGCAACTGGAAAGTAGAATATATCAGCCGGGACGATCTCTTTTCCCTGTCGGAAGAATGCGCCAAAATCACCGGCATCAAGTATGTGATGGATGCCTACCGGGAGGAAGCCCTGGAAATACTAGATGCTTAGAACCTCTGCAATTGGAAATTCTTCTAACCTTTTGGCTTATTTGAAGGAGGTTGCACATGTCTGATAAGATGATCAAGAAGATTCTGGCGAGAGATCCGGAGGAAAAAGAATTCCACCAGGCGGTCCGGGAGTTTGTCGAAACGATCGAACCGGTTTTAGAACGCCATCCCGAATATCATCAGCTGGGAGTCTTGGAAAGGATTTTAGAGCCCGAGCGCGTCATCATGTTCCGGGTGCCCTGGATGGATGACGAGGGCTGGGTGCGGGTCAATCGTGGTTACCGGGTCGAGATGAACAGTGCCATCGGTCCCTACAAGGGAGGGCTGCGATTTCATCCGTCAGTGAACCACAGCATACTCAAGTTTCTGGCCTTCGAACAGGTCTTTAAAAATGCCCTGACCACCCTGCCAATGGGAGGTGCCCAGGGCGGGTCCGATTTTGAGCCCAAGGGAAAATCCGATAATGAAGTCATGCGCTTTTGCCAGAGTTTCATGGCCGAGCTCAGCCGTCACATCGGCCAGGACACCGACGTGCCCGGCAGCGGGCTGGGTGTGGGTGCCCGGGAAATCGGGTTTCTATTTGGTATGTATAAAAGGCAAGCCAACGAATTTACCGGGGTGTTGACCGGCAAAGGCCTGCAATGGGGCGGGAGCCAGATGCGGGCGGAGGCCACCGGATACGGGGTCGTGTATTTCGCTGCTGAAATGCTGGCGGCGCGCGATGACAGTCTTGACGGCAAAACCTGCCTGGTGTCCGGTGCCGGCAACGTTGCCCAGCACACCGCCGAGAAAATCATAGCGCTGGGCGGTAAAGTGCTCACGCTTTCAGACTCATCGGGCTACATCTATGATCCGGAAGGCATCGATGCCCAGAAGCTGGCTTATGTCAAGCGATTGAAAAACCTCAAGCGCGGTCGCATCCGGGAGTACGTCGACAAGTATTCGGAAACAACCTACACCGAAGCTGACACCACGCTGGACTACAACCCCCTGTGGAGCCACCGCGCCGACTGCGCCTTTCCCTGCGCGTTGGAAAACGAGATCGGGGAAAAAGATGCCTACAACCTGATTAATAACGGCATTAAACTGGTCTGCGAAGGTGCGGATATGCCGACAGCACCGGAAGCCATCAAAATTTTCCTGAACAAAAAGTTGCTGTACGCCCCGGGCAAGGCCGCCAATGCCGGCGGAGTGGCGGTTTTCGGCCTGGAAATGGCCCAGAACCGCATGCTGCTGAACTGGTCGGCCGCCGAAGTCGATGAACGCCTGCGCACAATCGTAAAAAACATACACCAGAACTGTCTGGCGGTGGCCCAAGAATACGGCGATCCCGGCAACTACCTGGCAGGCGCCAACATTGCCGGGTTTGTGCGGGTTGTCAATGCCATGTTGGATCAGGGATTGGTGTAAACGCTAAAATAAACATAATCCAACATTCCATTCAGAGTCTGAGGTAAAATCCACCCCTCCCTCCGGGCCGGAAGCTAAGGTGAAGTCAAAGCCGGAGCCTGCCGCGGCGCAGCCTTGCGAAGAAGGGTTCTCAGGGGAGGTAGCAAAGACAGATACATCAGGCCCAGGCCGTTACATTTTAGACCGGTTGACCGGTTGATCGCCCGGGGCGGAAATGCCGCGCCGGATGAGCAGGGATCCATCCTGCCGGTAAAGATCGATCAAGGCCTTGAGATAGTTGGCAAGGGCCCGCACTTCGGCAATTCGGCTGACCAGCAGGTCCCGCTGGGCCTGCGCCACCAGGAAGCTGGTTGATTTTCCCACGCGCAGTTTCTCGGATTCGATCCGCAGTTTCTCCTCGTCAAACTTGCGGGTTACGGATGAAGCGGCGATCTGCTGCTTGGTGCGGCCGACCTCGATATAGGCCGTGCGGACGTCGACTTCCACCAGCTGGGATAGGTTGTCGAGCGCTTTTTGGGCCTGTTCGCGGGTCAGCAGAGCCCGTCGGTGACGGGCTTTAGCACTGCGGTTGAAAATAGGATACTCGAAGTTGACACCGGCCAGGGCGTCATAACTGTCCTCGTTGATATTACGAATGGACTCACCAAAAGAATTGGCATAACCGCTTTTGCCGAGGGTGATGAACAGATCCATTAATGGCAGCATGCCGTTTTGGGTTCTGACAAGCTCCAGATCGTTGCGCATGATATCCAGGCGGGCCTCATTTAATAGCGGACGCATGCGCAATGATACGTCTACGTGAAGCTCAACCGCCTCCATCTTAATTTCGGGCAAAACCGGCTGATAGATCAAATCAACTTCCCGCTGCCACATTTCAGGTACCGCCGGGTCAAGTAACCGCAGCAGCTGCAGCCGAATCGATTCTTTGTTGGCACGGGCTTCGATGAGCGCCTGCTCCTGCAGGGCGACCTCGGCCTGAACGGCCGGCAGTTCCGCCCGCGCCAATCGGCCCACAGCGATTAGTTCCTTGGTTTCGGCCAGCTGCTGACGGGCGACTTTCAGCGATTCCTCCACGATTTCGATCTGGCGTCGTGCCAGGGCGTAGTCCCAGAAGGTGCGCTCTACGTCAGCTACCAGAAACTCGGTAAAGCCCCGCAGCTCATATTCCGACATGCGGGTGTCCAGGTGCGCCTGCTGCAGTCGGGCTAGGTTTACGTCCCGGCCGAACCCTCTGGCAAGCGCCTGAGTCACCGTCATGCCTAGGCGGGTTGAATAGAAGCTGTCGTCGTAAAGCGAGGAGTCACTCATGTCGCTGCTGGCTTCCAGCGCAACCGTGGTACCCGTTGGGAAATACTGTTCCAGGGATATAATGCCGTCGATAAAATCGTTGGTGAAGTCTTCGGTTTCAGATCCGGATCTTGCGAGGCGTTCACCTTCCACCCGGCCGGCGGAAACCTCCGCATTGGTCGTTGGATCGAATACAGCTCTTTCCTGATCCTCGAAAGTTTGCTGAACCGCGGGATCTAATCGCTGCACCATGAGTGAACGGTTGTTTTCAAGGGACAGCAATATGGCTTCGGTGATCGAGAGTTTCAACGGCCCCGGCGGCACCAGCCGCGCGGTAATATCTTCAGGTTGTTCCGCGGACTCCCATTGCATTTCCAGTGCGGTGTTGGCCGGTACATTGGGCCCGCCCGCCGTGCGGTCAATCCGGTTCTCAACGACGGTGCAGGATGCCAGCAATAGCAATAACCCGCACTTGGCCGGAATCCCACGCAGACGATCAAAATTTCTGATAAGCATCATGGCTAGTTGCCCTTATGTATTGTAATTGGTGCCTGCCCCGAGAAATCCTTTTAGCTGATATTTCTACGGGATAATCTGCCTGCCCAATGAAAGGTTGACCCAGTGAAATACGAAGCCTATTTCTCGTGGGCGAACTCTGTGGATTATACTGGATCGGAGTATATAAAAATCGAACTGCGCTGCGGCAAACTATATAGCGTAGAGCCTCGGACTGGCAACCGAAAAATGCGCTGACGATCAGGCGCGACCGTTTACGCGGCTGGCGAGGTAAAATCGTCTCAAAATCGGATTTCTCACCAATTTTTCGCAACTATAACCCAAAAGAGGTAAATCTAAGGTTTCAAGAACTTATGAAATGTCTCGAACCTGGAGTAATGGAGTACTGGAGTATTGGGGTAGCAAGAGAAGACATCCAACCTTCAGAAATTACTCCAGCACGCCAGTACTCCAGCACTCCGAAATTGATAAACAATTAAAGGCCCAAACGGATTACCTTTTTGTTGGATCAGATTCCCGAATTTTTTTAAGTTGCAATATCAAAAATAAAGGTGCAATGTAATCTGTAGCGGAATTGCCAGCCGGAATGTTGGGTTGCGCCCCTCGAAACTAATTCCTGATATACTGCTTAAATTTGTAGGTTGGGTTGAGGCACGAAATCCAACATCAATGATGGGGCTCAACCCAACCTACCCAAAACAGGACTTTTCGTTCAGACAATAGATATATTAAAAATCAGGCTCTCAGTCGGTTCTATTTGCGAATAACGAACAACAACTGGCAAATGGTTGAACGCTTTGCGCTCAAATAGGGTATGAGGTAAACGGAAAGGCGATCGTATGATGAAATCGGGCAGCGCCAGTAGAATTTTCATTCTGACGGTTCTGCTGCTTGGGATTGCGGGGGGATTGGGCTGGCTTATTTACGAGCGAATTCAGGAACAGGCCGGCTCGGGCAAACGCGGCCGGACTTCAGGCCCTGTGCCGGTGGAGGTGGCTCAGATCAGGCGGGGACCGATTGCGTTGGAGCGAACATTCAGCGGGGAGTTGGAAGCGCTGGCCGAGTTTGTGGTGGCACCGAAAGTCAGCGGCCGGGTACTGCGGGTGACCGTAAATATCGGCGATCCGGTCAGGCGGGGCCAGGTGGTGGCTGAGCTGGACAACGATGAGTATGTCCAGGAGGTGGCCCAGGCCCAGGCCGATCTGGAAGTGGCCCGGGCCAAACTGTCCGAAGCCAAGAGCGCCCTGGAAATTGCCAAACGCGAGTATAAACGCACCGAATCCCTTTTAAAGCGCGGGATCGCATCTGATTCCGAATTCGATGCCGTCAAACAGGATCGACTGGCCAAGCAATCCCAACTTAAAGTGGCGGCTGCCCTGGTCGCCAAGGCCCAATCATCGCTGGAGACCGCCAATATCCGGCTGGGCTATACCAAGGTAACGGCGGGCTGGACCGGCGGTGATGAAGAGCGGGTCGTGGCCGAGCGCTACGTGGATGAAGGGCAGACCGTGGCCGCCAACACTCCCTTGGTCTTGATCGTCGAACTGAACCCCATCGTCGGGGTGGTTTACATCACCGAACGAGATTATGCCCGTTTGCAGCCCGGGCAGCTGGTATTGCTGAAAACCGACGCCTACCCGAACAAGGATTTCACCGGCCGCATCGCCCGCATTGCCCCGGTTTTCCGCAAATCCACCCGGCAGGCCCGCATCGAAATGACGATCGACAATCCGCAGCAAAAACTCAAGCCGGGCATGTTTATCCGGACCACCGTAGAGTTGGCCCGGGAGTCGAAGGCCACCATCGTCCCGGAGCAGGCCCTGACGATCCGTGACAACCGCAGCGGCATATTCATCGTCAGCGAGGACGGCCGGTCGGTGGCCTGGCGCGAGGTAACGGCGGGCATTCGCCAGGGCGGCCGGGTGCAGGTGGACGGCGATGGTCTAGCCGGTCGGGTCGTCGTCCTGGGACAGCAGTTGGTTAACGACGGCTCGCCTATCACGATCCCGGTCGAGCAGGGCAATCCCGCCGGTAATGGCCAGTAAAGGTGAGTTTTTTATGAATCTACCGCGTTTCAGTGTCAAACGTCCGATTTTCACGACCATGGTCACCCTGATCGTCGTTATCCTCGGCGCCGTTTCACTGAGCCGGTTGCAGATCGACATGCTGCCCAACATCGAGCTGCCGACGCTGAGCATCCGCACGATCTACGAGGGCGCCAGTCCCGAGGTCATGGAACGTCTGGTCACTCAGATTATTGAAGAGATCGTTGCCACCGTGCCCGGCGTGGAGGAAATCACCTCAACCTCGTCGGAGGGCCGCAGCCGGGTGCGTGTCAGCTTCGTGTGGGGGACGGAAATCGACACGGCGGCCATTGACGTGCAGGGCAAACTCGAAGACGAGATCAATGAGCTGCCGGACGACATCGTGCGGCCCCGCATCCGCAAATTCGACATCGCCAGCTTTCCGGTGGTCCTGCTTGGCATCTCCAGCACGCTGGATCCGGTGGAGCTTACCGAACTGATCGAAGTTCAGATCCGCTACCGCTTTGCCCGCATTCCGGGAGTGGCGCAGGTCGACACGTGGGGCGGCTTCAACCGTGAAGTGCGGATCGAACTTGATCCGGACCGCATCCAGGCCGCCGGCCTGCCCCTGGACCAGGTGATCCAGGCCATCCAAAACGCCAACCTCGATCTGCCGGCCGGCAAAATCGAGGAAGGCCGCTATGAAGTCATGCTGCGGGCGCCGGCTGAGTTTGTCAACCTCGATCAGATTCGCGACACGGTGATCGTCCAGCGGGACGGCGGCGCCGTTACGTTGGGTCAAATCGCGGAAGTCAAAGACACCTATGAGAAGCTGACGCGCATCGTGCGCGTCAACGGCGGGCGCGGACTGCGCGTGGCAATTCGCAAACAGGCCAATGCCAATACGGTCGAGGTGTCCAAACGTATCCTGGCTGAAATCGAGGCGGTCAACCAGGCCTATCCTCAGATCAAGATTGTTCCGGTCATCAACCAGGGCAACTTTATCGAGCGCTCCATTGCCAACGTCGCCCGCTCGATCCTTTACGGGGGCGGGCTGGCGGTCGTGGTGTTGCTGTTCTTTCTGCGCAGCATCCGCAGCACGATCGTCATATCGCTGTCGATCCCGATTTCGATTGTGGCAACCTTTGCCCTGATCTTCTTCGGCGGATTCACCCTCAACCTGATGACCCTGGGCGGGTTGGCCCTGGGGGTTGGGATGATGGTCGACAGTTCCATCGTGGTGCTGGAAAACATCTTTCGCCGCCGCAACGAAAATGGCGAAACGCCGGAGACCGCCGCGGAGGAAGGCGCCCGGGAGGTCGGACCGGCGATTATTGCCAGCACGATTACCACCCTGGTCATCTTTCTGCCGCTGATTTTCGTGCGGGGTGTTTCGGGCATCCTCTTCAAAGAGCTGGCCTATGTGATTATCTTTGCCCTTTTTTGTTCGCTGACCCTGGCGCTGAGTCTGGTGCCCATGCTGTCGTCCCGGCTCCTGACTCCGCGCCGCCAGATTCCGAAAGAACTGGCGCCGCGGGCCAACCGCTGGAAAATCGGCGCAAAATCCGTATTTGCGGGATTTGAAAACGCCTACCTGGGTTTACTGCAATGGGTTCTGGGCCATCGCCTGATCACCGTCTTGATCGCCACGGCCATGCTGGATGCCTGTCTGCTGCTCTTGCCCATGATCGGCAGCGAATTTCTGCCCCCCAGCGATGAAGGTGAAGTTCGTGTTAACGGCAGGATGGAAATCGGCACCCGGCTCGACCTGGTCGACCGGCAAACCCGCATCATGGAACGGATTGTCAGGCCGGCCGTTCCGGAGGTGGTCGCCTCGGTGGTGAGCGTCGGCGCCTCGGGCTGGCGGGCGGATGCGGGTTCGGAAGGCCAAATGCGCATGTCACTGCTGCCGGCCGCCCAGCGTAAACGGTCCAATGTGGCAATCGCCAAGGACCTCCGGTGGCGTCTGAACGGCAGTGTCCCCGGGATGGAGATCCGGGTGCGGGCCCCGCAGGGGCAATTTATACTGGATCGACTGCTGGGCGGTGACGAGGGGCTGACCGTCGAGATCCGCGGTTACGATCTCGCCACGCTCGATGCCCTGGCAGCGGGCGTTGCAAAATCGATTGTTGCGGTGGCGGGCATCACCGACGTTCAAACCAGCCTGGAGGCCGGCATCCCCCAGCAGGAAATCCGCATCAACCGCGACAAGGTTGCCGATCTGGGCCTGAGTGTGCGCAGCGTGACCCAGCTCCTGCAAACGGCGGTGGCCGGTTCCAAAGCCGGTGAATACCGTTCCGGCGGCAACTCCTATCGTATTCTGGTTCAACTCAAAGATGCCGAGAAACGTGCTTTGAGTGAAATTCTCAACCTGACCTTGATCACTGCCACCGGTGAAAAAGTGGCGTTGCGCAACGTCGTAGCGACCGAAGCCGGCCGTGGTCCGGTCCTGATCGACCGCAAGGATCAGCAGCGACGGGTAACGGTCCGCGCCAACGTCGCCGGACGCGATCTGGGCTCGGTGGGCATCGAAGTCCAGGATCTTTTGGATCAGATTGCGCGACCTGTCGGCTATGAACTGGCGGTGGCCGGCAATTTCGAGGAACAGCAAAAGGCCTTCCAGGAACTGGTCGTCTCGCTCGTGCTGGCCCTTGTCCTCGTTTATATGGTGCTGGCCTGCCAATATGAATCGTTGCGGGATCCGCTGGTGGTTATGTTTTCCGTCCCATTGGCAGCGATCGGTGTGCTAGTGACGTTGTTTATCACGAAAACCACACTCAATGTGCAGTCTTACATTGGCTGCATCATGTTGGGCGGAATCGTTGTCAACAATGCGATTTTGCTGGTGGACCAGGCCCGACGATTGGTCGGCGGCGGAATGCCGGTGCGCGATGCCATCACCGAGGCCGGCCGCCGCCGGTTGCGGCCGATCCTGATGACGACGTTGACGACCATCCTTGGCCTGCTGCCGCTGGCGCTCGGTGTCGGCGAAGGCTCCGAGGCCCAGGCGCCGCTGGCGCGCGCGGTGGTGGGCGGCCTCACCGGCTCGACGTTGATTACATTGGTATTGATCCCGGCGGTGTATTCATTGTTTCATGCCAAACCGAAGGTGATTCGCAAGTGAGGCGGTTTTCCGGAAAGCTGGAGTAGTGGAGTGTTGGAGTGTAGGAGTGTAGGAGTGTTGGAGTGTTGGAGTGTTGGAGTATTGGAGTGCTGGAGTAATGGAGTAATGGAGTTTTGGACGAAATTTAATCCGAGGTGATTCAATCTGTTATGGAAAACTTAACCTTTAAGCGCCTGTGGCGGATAACCCAAAAAATCAATCACGAATGCACGAAATGACGAAAACACGAAATAAAGGTAAGAAAATTTTCGGATTTTCTATTTTTCGTGATGTCGTGATAAAAATGTCATTTTGACTACCAGATAGTGCCCGGAAATGTTTTTTTCATTACTCCATTACTCCATTACTCCATCACCCCGGTACTCCAACATGGCACCGGGAAACATGGGGTGTCAGGGATAGAAGGTTCTAAGTCCTGAACCCTGAACCTTGAACCCAGAACCTTGAACCCTAAGTCCGCAGCACTTTATTTTTTTTTCTCCATCCGTCTTTCCAATTACTGCATGCATTTAAAGACCCCCAAACACCACTGGCAGTCGCAGCAGGGGACGGTGTTGGTGTAGCAGTCATGTTCGAATTCCGGAGAATCGATGTAGTCGCAGGGCGCCAGATTGCAATTGGAACACAATGGGTAGTCGTAGGTTCGAACGGTATCGCGGAACCGGCGATAGGCCGGATCGTTCCAGATGGCAAGGATGTCGTTGTCCGGTAGCCGGCCGAAGACTTTCGGATTGACGGTTTTGTGCCATTTCGAGACATTACAGGTGTATTGGTGCCACAGGAAATGGCAGGGATGGACATCTCCGTTCCATGAGACGAAGGCCACCCCGTTCTCGATAAACTCGCAGCGTTTTTCAGCCTTGGGGGCGACCGCCGGCAACTCAAGGGCCAGACCCGCTGCAGCGGCGATCTGGCGGGCGGTTTCGAAAACCCTGTCAAGCCGGCGGCTCAACTCTGGATTCCGCTCCAGAAGGCTGCGCGGATGAAGAAAAATCCCCATATCCGCGGCGTCGTTCACAACCGCCTCCATGGTGTCGACGATCTGCTGCTCCTCATCGTTTTTGTGGTACTTCCATTTGACCGCGAAATAGCGGGCCAGATTGATCCCCTGGGCCGCCGCCTGCTCGCGCCGGTAATTGAACAGGGCAACGGCCTGGTCCGTGTTGGGGTCGTAAGCCACCTGATCTTTGAGATCGGCGTCGTAGGCGATAAGATGAGATACCAGGGCAAAAGTGGCCCCCTGGTCGATTGCCCATCTCAGGACATCGGGCAGTTCCTCGAGGTTGCGCTGCTGGACCACGAATTCGACGCCGGTCTCAATTGTTTGCACCCGGCGCAGGGCTTCCATGGCGCGAGCGATACCCGACAACTCGCCCCCGCGCACGCGCTTGAACGTATCCGGCGTCGCCCCGTCCACCGAGAGGCAGATCCGGTCGAGGCCGGTTTCGGCCAGGGCCGCCGCCCTGTGATGATCCAGCAGCAGACCGTTGGTCTGGAAACCCACCCAGCCATCCACCGGCAGGATGGGCTTGGCAGTGCGGATAAACGTCTCAAGCTGCGGGTGGAGAAGCGGTTCGCCGATGCCGTTGAGCATCAGGGCCGTAACATGGGGCAGGGCCGGCGCCAAAGCCTCGAATGCCGCCAGGGACAGGTCTCCCTCATAGATACCGCTGCCGGGGGTTTGCTTGACACACATCCCGCAGGTCAAATTGCAACGCGAGGTCACCTCGACATACAGCTTGCTGGGGGTCGGTAGACTGGCCAGGGACCGGGACGCTGCCGATCCAGTGGTTCGATCTGCGGCAATGTTCGGCTTCATGACGCATTTCTATCCGGTCTCGCGCACGTCATCTTTGACCTGAGTCAAAAAAGTTAATTTTTTTTGGGGACTTCCGCCCATAAAACTATAATATTCGTTTACTTATTGGCAGGTACCCATACCTAAACTGATCGGTTCTAGGTTCAGGGTTTGGGGCTTCGCCCTCCGGGCTACGACCCCACACGCAAGGTTATAAGGTTAAAACTGCATGAAACTGCATACTATATTGATAAGGATCTGGCATACCCGACTTCACCCATTGGGTGAATATGTATTGGTAACATATGAATGCTAAATCTTTTTGATGGAAGTTGATTGGTAGCATATCAACCCGGAACGTTGAACCCTGAACCGCACAACCTAGGTTACAGTGTTGTCTCTGTACCTAGTCTTCCCTAAATTTCCAGGCAATCACCAAGGCCCGACCCCAGTTTATGACATAGATTTTCACGCGCAGGCGTTCAAGGGTTAAGCTTGTTTAGAAAGCTCTTGAGCTGGATGATATGGCGTTGCTCTTGTCGAATAATGCGATCGAGCTTGTCCTGCCCATATTCAGGTGGAACAAAATCCTTTAAACCCAAATAAAACAGGATGGATTCCTTTTCCAGCCCGATAGCAATATCGACTATCTCCTGGATGGATTCATCTCCGGTCAGCGCATCAGCGGCTTTTGGGCTGCCCTCTCCTCCGTGGCTGTCAGCCATGGCGGCCAGGTATTGTGCGGTTTCCTGGTTGGGGTCGAATACTGTGGCCTGTTTCTCGCGCGGCTTAAGACCTGTTCTCATTTTTTCAAAGGTCATCTGATGATGATCTTCCATATCCGCCAGCTGCTCCAGGAAAGCGCGGTTAGTATCATCGGATTGGCTGGACGCGGCTTTGCGATAAAATCTTGCGCCGTTGGCTTCAATTCCGATGGCAACCTCAAAAATCTCGTCTGCTGTAAAATTATAGTCCATTTATTTCTCCTGTTCTATAGCGACCCATTGGGCATTAACATTCATGGTGCAGGTTTGGTATTGTTTTACAGCGTTGCCGATTGAACGTCAATAGAGATCCGCAAGTGAGACGTTCGTACAGACCGTGAATAAAGTCGTTGGGGTCGGCCAGAAAAATTTTTAATATGATACCGCCGGAAACGAAGACGGGGCCTGCGCGATCGAAGACCTGCAAAAAGGGGCGGCGTCAACCGTACAAATTGTTCACGCCGCCCGCTGGTTAGGAAGGTTGATTGCAATCGGCAATTGGTTAGATGAGTGAATCAGGATATGGGCCCCAAGATTTATCACCCTGAATATTTAAGGAGTTGACAACGTTTATAGTTTGGTTACGTTTATAGCTCCGTGTAATTTTTCCCAACCTTACTCTCTTCTCTCGCTAGGAAACGAACATGCCCCGGATTTTAACTTACGAATATCAATTTAGTTTACAGGAAGTTTTCAAAAAGCACATTCTCAGCAGCCTTCTCCTCATAGCGATTGTTGGGCTGCTGCATGCGGGCGACTTGCATGCGAGTACGAAGCGTACGTCAGCGGACAGAAAAATGACATTGGAAACCATCGCGCCTCACGCCAATACCGGTTATGGATACAAATTGCAGTACTATATATTTGCACCGATCGACATCTCCTGGAGCTTCAAAACCGATTTTGACAGCAACCTTTTGCTTACCAGCGATGAACTCATCGGACATCGACTAGTCAAAACAGTCGACAACAGTGTCATAACCGAAAATCGCTATGCGACAGCTCCGGGACTAAGATTTTTGTGGAAGACCGTCGTCATTGAGGAGCAGTACCGGATGGAATTCGAACTTCTCAATCCAAGAGAATGTCGTCACGACTTTCATTTTGGTTCGATTCAGCTTAGTCCTGATGGCGAGTTCACCAAAGTGACGCAGATAGCCTATTTCGATTTTACGGGAGCATCCCTATGGGTAAGATATCCCTGGTACGGGGGGATGGAAGATACCCTGACCCAGATGGTCGAGTGGGAGCAGGAAACCGTTCTGCATTACCGCAAAAATCTCAAATTAGCGAAAGACAGGCGGGAAAATGAACTTGACATCAACTCACCGAACCATTCCGGCCCTGCACGCTAGTGCCGCGTCTCATAAGTTCTGTCTCGATAAATGGCAATTTAAAATTTGAAAGAAATGCTCCATATCTGACTCATTTGCCAGCGACGCGGAAATCCGAAATTCGAAACTCGAAATCCCTGGCCCAGACCGAATATTTTGCGATTAGTATTTATTGCGGCCAAAACTGTAAATTTGACAGACAGTGCCTTAATCCCCATTAGTCGCGCCAGGGCGGGCCGAAACAAATCTCAAATCCAAATGTTCAAAACGGTCAGGACCAGACGATAACAACAGTAATAAGGATTTCTCAACACGTTTATCGCTGGATTTCCCAATGGATCGAAATCGTTTTTGTCATTGGTACTTATGTCATTGGAATTTGTTTCGTGTTTCGTGCTTCGGATTTCGGATTTAAATCGTTGTGCCGGTGATCTGGTCCCCCCTCCAGGGCGCTTCCTGAGGCCTCCCGCTCAACGGGAGGAGCGCTCACTGGTGGCGGGCAGCAGTCGGGAAGGAACCCGCATCCTGGAATTGGGTGTGATAGAGGCTCGCATACAGCCCTTCTTGTTCCAGGAGTTGCTCGTGAGCGGAATGGGTTTGGAAACGGTGGGCATATTCGACAATACGACCTTGATCCAAAACCAGGATCACATCCGCGCCCAGAATGGTGCTTAGACGATGGGCGACAACCAAGCTGGTGCGCCCCTTCATAATCCTTTCCAGGGCCTCCTGAATGAGGACCTCGCTTTGGCTGTCGAGACTGCTGGTGGCCTCATCCAGCACCAGGATGCGCGGGTCCTTCAGAATTACCCTGGCAATGGCGATGCGTTGCTTCTCACCTCCACTCAAGCGATAGCCTCTCGCTCCCACTAACGTGTTGTACCCATCCGGCAGATTGGCGATGAAATGGTGTATATTGGCCGCCCGGCAAGCTGCCTCTATCTCAGCTTGGGTGGCGTCAGGTGCGGCATAGAGAAGATTGGCCTTCAGCGTGTCGTTGAAAAGATACGTTTCCTGAGTGACCATCCCGATGGCCTTGGCCAAAGAATCCTGGGACAGATCTCGCAGGTCGTGCCCGTCCAGGCAGATCTTGCCGGCGGTGGGGTCGTAGAGACGCGGCAGCAAATACGTGATTGTGGTTTTTCCAGCACCGCTTGGCCCCACCAAGGCCGCAAGTTCCCCGGGTTTGATCTCAAAGCTCACGGCCTCCAGGGCCAGTTGGCGGCTTGTTTTTTGGGAAATGATCGAGTCTTTCGAGGCATTTTCCCGCGCATACCGATCAACCCTCAGCCCCAATAGAGCAGATCCGCCGTCTCCGCCTTCGGTGTAGCTAAAGCTAACGTCATGGAAGGTGAACGCACCGGTGACGTCCATCAGCGTGGTTGCATCAGTCTTATCCCGGATTTCAACCGGGAGATCCAGTACCTCGAAAACCCGTTCAAAGCTAACCATACTCGTGGCGAACTCGACATGGGCATTGCTGATGGAACTGAGCGGGCCGTAAAGTTGGGTCAAATAGGCGCCGAAGGCAACAATCGTCCCGACGGTAAAAACGCCCTGTAAAACCATGTGGCCGCCAATCCAAAACACCAGGGCGGTTCCGACTGCGCTGATCAGACCCAGACCCATAAAAAACCAACGTCCCACCATGGCCGAGCGAACGCCGATGTCGGCCACGGCTGTGCTGCGCTGCCTGAACCGTTCTCTTTCATCGGCATGTCTGCCAAACAGCTTAACCAGCAATGCCCCGTCTATGTTCAGGGTCTCTTGCATCAGGGCGTTCATCTTGGTGTTAAACTCCATACTCAGCCGTCGTATTTTACGCAGCCTGCGTCCTACCCGCCTCGTCGGCGCCACCATTAAGGGTACGATGGCAATACTCAAAAGGGTAAGGCGCCATTCCAACGATAACATCATGGTCACGGTCGCGATGACGGTCACAAGATTAGTGACAATGTTGATAAAGGTGCTGGTCAAGGCGTTTTGGGCGCCAACAACATCGTTGTTGAGCCGGCTCATCAACTCCCCCGTTTTGGTATGAGTAAAAAAGCGTAGGCTCATGCGCTGCATGTGATTGAAAAGGGCGTTGCGCAAATCAGCGATCAGGCCTTCGCCGATGGTCGCGCTGAGGTAGCGCTAGCCGAAGCCGATAGCCGTGCTCAGAATCGGTATTCCGATCATCCCCAGCGCCAGCCAGTTGAGCCGACTCGTGTCTTTGTTCATAATGGCGTTGTCGATAAGATCGCGATATAGCAGCGGCGGAATCAGGCTTAAACCGGTAATGGCAAAGATGGTTGTTAATAATCCCAAAACCTTTAGTCGATAGGGTTTGGCGTATCCCCACACGCGACGAATCAGAATCCAACTCATTTTGGGGCGATCACGCTCCTGGTCGTAGCGTATATATGTCCACCAACCGGTGCCGAGACCATGTTGCATTGTAACACCTCATTTTAATCCAGTCTTTTGGAAACGCTTTTCAATGAAAATAAACACTTGCGGCGAAAAAATAACATGAACTTCAAGACTATGCCATAGGATTTTTTTATCGCTGCATGAATTCTCGATTGACAATTGGCAATGCAGATCCATTGTGGTAAAGGATTCATGAAGTTCAATCAGGATACCTGCACATAAGATACTGGTGTGGAATGACAGTAAGAGACCTCACCGGAGGTAGGCAAAACGATTCAAGGCGTTGTGACGCATAAAAAAACGGTGAAAGAATGAAAAAATCCATCATAGCTGGTGTGTTAGTCCTGCTCCTGTCCCAATTACCGGTCGCCGCCCAACAAACCCTGAACTCTGTGGAAATATCAAAGCAGATCAGGGCGGTCAACCGCAGTTTAACCGATGTGAAAATAAAGTTATCTGAAAATATTATTGAGGAATTAGAGCGGGCCTCCAACCCGGAAATCATCCTGAGTATGAGAAGTATCCATAGTTTCACCATGAGATATGGTGATACACTTGAATATGAAAGAACGATGATATTGATGTATCCATACGTTCGTGAAAGTGTAAAACTTTATTTTTCAGGTTTATTGCGAGATAATTTGAGACAAAAAAAGAAAGAAATTGATTGGTTTATGGAAAACCTCGCCAAACACGAATCGAATATCGGAAATCGTGATATTTCAGCGATACTAGCTAAACTAAAACAACAAATTGAAAGCGGGCAGATGCTCGTTGATCGGTTGATCAAGCATTATGCTTCCGAAAATCAAATCTATCGATCGGATAACCGTTAGCATATTTTTTCTGCGAATACGCCTGAATAACAAAATTTTATAGGAATGGAATCGGTTTGCCGGTCCGAAATGCCAGGGCCTGGCAAAGGGCAATGACTCCCCCCTGCTGATCGGTGACCTTGATGTCGTAGCTGGCTGTTTTGCGGGTCTGGCTGACCCGGTGCGCCGTGGCTTGCAACCGCTGACCCGGCGCGGGGCTGGACACATAGGTGACGTTGACATTCAAGGCCACCGCGATCGTGCCGTCGGTTTGGCCGGCGGTCTCAAAAGCCTCGTCGATCAGGGCATAAATGGCGCCGCCGTGGGCCCGGGCATAAATATTGTCCATTTTTTCCGGCTCATAATTCATGCGTACCACTGAATGGCCATCTTCCAACTTCAGAAGTTCCATCTGCATGGCCCGGGCAAAAGGTTCCTTTTTTGCAGCCTTGAAAATTGCCTCTTTCACCTGTGGATCCATTCGGTCTTTCCAATTTGCGTTGAAATGCTTTTTAGAATTGAGCCACGAATTAGCCCAAATTTTCACGAATATTATTCTTGCCTTTGCTTCCTTATCATGCAGCCGATAGTTTTCTCATGCTTTAGTTCAGATTGCTCTGGTCGTTAACCTGGTAATAATTCGTGATCATTCATGTTATTTCGTGGCGTGAATATATTGGGATTCAAATTAATACAACGATCTATATTATCCAGCGCGCCTTTTCAAGTCTCAATATCACCATTTAAAACTTGACAGGCCAATTCAATTTCATACAGAATAATCTTAAATTTAAGGGAATACCCAATTATGATGTCGATTCTATTTGTGGCAGCGGTTGCAGTGGCTATCATCACGGCGCTTATCGGTCTTAGTTTTCTGTTTTCCTGCATTTGGGAAAAGGAGGCCCGCGCATCTCTTTTCGCCGGCTTTCAATTTATACTCATGCTGGTTCCGGCAATTTTGCTTTTCTATCTTGAAACGAGTGGTCATCTTGAGACGACTGCCGGTAGCTCGATTTTGATTTGCAGCCTGGTGCTGGCCGGCAGTTTACTCGTCGTGCTCATCCTGGGGATCGGATCCAATCCGCCGGCATTGCGGGGTACCCGGGGGCTGATGGTCGGGGAAGTGGAACGCTATGACGAGCGCGATATCGTATTTGCCCGCAATCGTACGTTAAAGCCGGGAACCGATCAATATAAAGCCTACTATAAGCTGCATCCCGAATTCGAAGCATACGATGCAGCGCGACGCCAAAGAGGCGGGCCCTTGGGCAAACCCGGATCGATCGACAAACCCAAGGACCGGCCCAATGTGGCCGCTACCCTGGCATCGTTGTCGATACCGCTGCATCTTTCGCAACCGGAAAAGTTCAATCCTACCGCCCACCCGGAATTCAATCAACAGCGAGTCGAGCTCGATCCTGAATCGGCCAGCACACGGATAAAGGGCTACGCCAAGTCCGTCGGTGCGCAACTGGTCGGTATCGCCAGGATCAATCCGTTGTGGATTTACTCAAATCGGGGCGAAATATTCAATGAAAACTGGGAAGACTGGGGGCAGGTTATCGAAATCAACCATCAACATGCGGTGGTGTTTGCGACCGAAATGGCTTTTGAGCTGGTTGGAACAGCACCGCATTCTTCGACGACCATTGCCAGTATGGCCAATTATGCCAGTGGTGCTTTCATTGCGACGCAACTGGCCGCTTTTATTGCCAACCTGGGATATTCGGCTTCGGCCAATCACCTGCGGCATTACGATGCAGCCCTGGTGCCGTTGGCCGTGGACGCCGGATTGGGGGAAACCGGCAGGCTCGGATATCTGATGACTAAAGATTTCGGACCCCGGGTTAGACTGGGGGCGGTTACGACCGATATGCCCCTCCTTGCCGATGATCCGATCGACATCGGTGTCGAAGATTTTTGTAATATCTGCAAAAAATGCGCGCACTGCTGCCCTTCCAATTCCATACCGCTGGACGAACAACAGGTCGTCAACGGCACCCGGCGCTGGAAGTTGAACGCCGAAACCTGCTTTGACTACTGGGGCAAGGTGGGCTCGGATTGCAATATCTGCATGCGGGTTTGTCCCTGGAGCCATGCCAACACCTTCCCCCACAAACTGATCCGGGCCATGATTACCCGCAACCGGTATTCAAGGCGTCTGTTTAATTTGATGGATGACATTTTCTACGGCAAAAAGCCTAAACCTAAAGCGGCACCGGACTGGGCGCGGTACAACTAGCGTTGCTTCCTGTAGATTACAGTTTGCTGTGAATATTTTATTGACGTATACGATATAGCTAATATATAGCTATATCTTGCCAAAATTGATTCAGTTTTCACTGTACCAAGCAGTTACCATCGGTTTTATGTCAGGATTTGACTCTTATTTTCTGACACCCGAAACCTGCTTGCCGCGGCGTCTTGTGGGGTCGTAGCCCGAAGGGCGAAGCCCCAAGCTCGCCAGAGCGAAGACGGGACACCTGAAACCTAAAACCCAGAAACTGCGCCATAGCTGCCCTGCTCGGGCCTCTTCTACCAAGCGCATATTAGGGAGAAGCCTATAAATTGAGTCACGACATTCGGTCATTTTTTGACCACTAACCCCCAGCTGAGAAAGGAGGAATTCGCAATGAAAAAGCAGATTATTGCATCAATTCTGGTCATTTGTATCGGCCTGGCATTTGGATTTATCAGTCCCGTAACCGCAGAAGCCGCTGCGGTCAAACTCACCTACAGCAATTTTTTCCCCCCCCGGTCATATCCAGAGCAAGCTGGCCGAAGCCTGGTGCAAGGAAGTTGAAAAGCGCACCAATGGACAGGTTGTGGTGGAATACTTTCCGGGTCAGACCCTGACCAAAGCCCGACAGGTGTACGACGGTGTCGTTGAAGGCATATCCGACGTCGGCTTTTCCGTGCTAGCTTACACCCGCGGTCGTTTCCCCGTTATTTCCGCTGTCGATCTGCCACTGGGCTATACCAGCGGGACCGTGGCCACCCAGGTCGTCAATGCCGTCTACGATAAATTTCAACCCAAAGAGCTCATGGATACGAAAGTGATGTACCTGCATGCCCATGGGCCGGGCCTGATCCATACCAAAGGCAAGGCCGTCTACAAGATGGAGGACATGAAAGGGCTCAAATTCAGAGGCCACGGCACGAGTGCCCTGGTGGTCAAAGCCCTGGGGGGCACTCCGGTTCCCAAGCCCATGCCGGAAACCTATCAGATGCTGCAAAAAGGTGTGGTGGAAGGTGCGGTTTATCCCTTTGAAGCGAACAAGGGCTGGAAACTGGGCGAGGTCACCAATTATTGTACGGCTGATTTTTCGGCGGCCTACACCACGTCATTTTTTGTAGTGATGAACAGAGACAAATGGAATTCACTGGGTGCCGAAAATCAAAAAATTATCGATCAAATAAACAAAGAGTGGATCGTCAAACACGGCGAGGCCTGGGACGCCAGCGATGCCGAAGGCATTGTGTTTTTCCTGAATCAGGGCGGCCAGATCATCGGGCTTGACGCCAAAGAAGCCGCCCGGTGGAAAGAGGCTGTGGCGCCCATCATTGATGACTATATCAAAAAAACAAACGCCAAGGGCCTGCCTGGAGGGGAGATCGTTGATTTCACCAAAAATACGCTCAATAGCCTCCAGTAGACAAAAAGAATGGGTTTCGGGTGTCGGGTGTCGGGTGTCAGGAAACAGATGACCCGTCTTCGCTCTGCGAGCTAGGGGCTTCGCCCATCGGGCTTGGCCCCCCCCCACAAGACGCCGCGGCACGCAGAGGTCAGATGACAGAGAAGAGACCTGGGTTCTTGCACCTTCATCCTATCACCTCTTATGAAACATTTAAAGCGAACCGCAGAATATCGAATATCGAACCGCAGAATGTCGAAGGGTGGAATCGCTTTGCTCAGTCTTTTTAATAAGATCGATAGAATACCTTCCTTCGACATTCGACATTCATTATTCGATATTCGATATTCGCTTTTTCAAAGTTTCTTTTGTCGATAAAACCGGCTGTCCTTTAGTCAGAGGTGGTCCGACACCTGATCCGCCTCCGGCGGAACACCTGAAACCTTATTCTGCCAAAAGCACTCAACAGGTTTACAATAGCTATGAACACTCTTTGGCGTATAATTGACTGGCTTCTCGTTAAAATGAAAATCATCGGTGCCGCCTGCCTTGTGGGCATGACCCTGTTGACCTGCGCGGATGTGGTCGGCCGGGCCTTCGGCTCCCCCATTTTCGGCTCTGTTGAAATTGTGGGCTTTATGGCGACCCTGGCGGTGGTCATGGCACTGCCCTATACCCACCAGGTCAATGGTCACATCGGCGTGGAACTGGTGGTGCGCTGGCTCCCTGAAAAAACACAGACAATAATTGATATTTGCACCGGAATCGTCAGCCTGCTGCTTTTTGCTCTGGTTACCTGGCGCATGGTGGTTTATGCCCATACCATGCAAAAATCCGGTGAGGTTTCCATGAACCTCGAGCTGCCCGAACATATCGTTATTTACATCGCGGCCTTTTGCCTGCTGGTATTTACACTCAATATTTCACAAACCATATTAAATAATGTTCGAAAGCTGAAGTCGCAATGAATCCAACCCTTGTCGGTATAATTGGTATTTGTGTGATGGTGCTGATCTTTTTTACGAGAATGCCGGTGGCCTATGTGATGACTTTGATCGGGTTTCTGGGATTCAGCCTGATGATCTCTTTTAAAGGCGGTCTGAATCTGCTTTCCAGAAACATTTATGAGGTATTCTCCAGCTACGGGCTCACCACCATTCCGCTCTTCATCCTCATGGGGCAGTTGGCCTTCAACAGCGGCATCAGCGGCCGCTTGTACGACACCGCTTATAAATTTCTCGGCAGCACCCGGGGTGGGTTGGCCATGGCCACGGTTTCGGCCTGCACCGCCTTCGGGGCGGTTTGCGGTTCCAGTCCGGCTACGGCGGCCACCATGGCCACGGTGGGTTTGCCCGAGATGAAACGCTATAAGTATGACGATGAACTCGCGACCGGATCGGTCGCTTCGGGCGGTGGCCTGGGAATGATCATGCCGCCCAGCGTCGTGCTGATTGTCTACGGTATTCTGACCGAAGAGTCCATCGGCAAACTGTTTGTCGCCGGCATCTTGCCAGCTTTCTTGATCACCCTGCTATTCATTGCGGCGATTTACGTCAGATGCCGTTTTGCACCGGACCAGGGGCCACCGGGAGAAGCGTTTACGCTCAAAGAAAAATTGCGGTCCCTTACGGGTCTGATCGATACCCTGGCCGTCTTTTTACTGGTTATCGGCGGCCTTTTCTTTGGTTTTTTCACCCCGACGGAGGCTGCAGCCGTCGGGGCTTTCGGTGTCTTGGCCGTGTCTTTGATCAGGCGGCAGCTGACCTGGCAGGGTTTTGTCAAATCCCTGTATGAAACCCTCAGAACCTCATGTATGGTGATGCTCTTGATCACCGGCGCCGTTGTATTTGGTAAATTTCTGGCAGTTACCCGCATTCCGTTTAACATTGCTTCCTGGATCGGCGGCTTCGATCTGCCGCCGTTCGCGATTTTAACCATGATCATCATCGTTTATTTTCTAGGCGGCTGCTTTATGGATGCCCTGGCTTTTGTCATGCTGACCATCCCCATTTTCTTTCCGGTGGTTACCAACCTGGGGTATGATCCAATCTGGTTCGGCATTATTATCGTGATGGTCACCGAAATGGGAGTGATCACGCCGCCGGTGGGTATCAATGTTTATGTGGTGTACGGGGTGGCTGAGAGCGTCATCGGCGGTGTGCCGCTGGAGTCTATTTTTAAAGGAATTGTGCCCTTTTTGCTGGCGGTTATTGTGGGCCTGGTTCTTATGATTTTGTTGCCGCAGATTATTCTGGTTTTGTCGAACTTGATGTATTGACGAAACGGCGTTCGGCAAAAGGACAGAGGGTGTAAGGTATAGGGTTTAGGGTATAAGGTGTAGGGTGTAGGGTATAAGGTCTAGGGTTTAAGGTTAAAGGACAAAGGTAAAAGACGGAAGGTGCTGGGCATTTGGCATTCGGCTTTGGGAAAAACGTAAATGGTATAAGGTTTAGGGTGTAGGGTTTAAGGTGTAAGTTATACGGCGTAAAGATTGCGGTGGGAGGTAGTTGGTTTAAAACTATATAACTAAGACATTGATTCGATGCGTTCTGCTCTATGCCTTACGGTTAATGTGCTTTGCCCCCGCGCCATGCCCTATACCCTATACCTTATACCTTACACCCTACACCTTATACCCTACACCCCATATGTTTTTAAAGCTATCTCATTTACTAGGATGAGTTGCCTGGATCTATACTAATCGTTAGGACTACTACAATGACCGAACAACAATACTGGAATCCGATCCTGGAGACGCTCGACCGGGAGCAGATCCGCAGGCTGCAGTTAAAAAAGTTCAAAAAAATATTTCAGTGGACTTACGGGAATTCAAAATTCCATCGCGGCTTGTACGACGAAGCCGGTGTTAGCCCGGCCGATATCCGGTCTTTCGAAGATGTGGCCCGGGTGCCGACTGTGGAGAAAGCCATGATGCGGGATATCCAGGGCAAAGATCCCTTTCCCTACGGCGATGCGCTCTGTGTTCCCCTGGATGACGTGACCGTGTTTCGCCAGACCAGCGGCACGACCGGCCAGCCCGTCTATCAACCGGATACCTGGCAGGACTGGGAATGGTGGATGGAGTGCTGGTCATACATCCTCTGGGCCCAGGGCTATCGTCCCCGGGACCGAGTATTCATTCCTTTCGGGTATAACATTTTCGTGGCTTTCTGGGCCGGCCACTATGCCGCCGAGAAGATCGGCTGTGAAGTCATCCCGGGCGGGGTTCTGGACACCAAAGCCCGAATCCTGAAGATTCAGGAGCTCCAGGCCACGGCCATGATGGGGACACCGACTTACATCCTCGGGATGGCCGAGACGGCTCGTCTCAAAATGGATATCGATCCCGCCGAATTGCCGATTCAAAAAATTACTTGTGCCGGCGAATGCGGCGCCAGTATCCCGGCCACCAAAAAGCGCCTGGAAGATGCCTGGGGCGCCAAGGTTTTCGATCACGCCGGCGCCACCGAGATCGGCGCCTGGTCTTTTGAGTGCGCCGAGCAGCCGGGTGGCATGCATGTCAATGAAGCCCTTTTTCTGGTGGAGATTGCCGATGTCGATACCGGGGAAATTATTGAAGAGCCGGGCCGCCGCGGCAAGATGATCATCACGGCCCTTGACCGCCAAGCCCAGCCTTGCGTGCGCTTTGACTCCAAGGATGTCATTGAATGGGCCGACGAACCCTGCGCCTGCGGTCGCACGGGCCGATTGATCAAAGGCGGTGTGGTCGGCCGGGCCGATGATATCACCAAGGTCAAAGGCGTGCTGCTGGCGCCGTCGGCCATCGAAGAAGTCGTGCGCGGTGTCGATGGCCTGGGCGATGAATATGAGGTGATTGTCGATAAAGTCGGCGACGCCGAGAGCATCCAGCTGAAAGTGGAGGTATTGGAAGAAGCCCAGGACCAGTGCCAGCTGATCGAAGCCGAGCTGGCCGACCAGCTCAGGTTGAAAACCAATTTGCGCTATGACATCGAAATTTGCGGCTGTGAAACCCTTCCGCGCTATGAGGTCAAGGCCAAGCGCTTCAAAGATCTGAGAAAGAAAACTAAATGATGACACCAAAAGATTTGAAAGAGATTGATGACAAAATTCAAGTGATGAAACGCACGGCCGAGGAGTTGAACCAGCTGGGCGAAAATTTTCCTGCCCTGACCAGAAACAGCGTCCGCATTCTGGCCAGTGTTAAAATGCTTGAGATTAATGTTTCCGATCTGGTTGAATTGGCTTCGCCTGAGTCCCAGACCGGCGAAGCCGGAACTGAATATTGAAGATTGAAGATTGAAAATTGAAGATTTATGGAATTGGGTCTATTTTTATAGGGATGGCGCGAATCAGTTTTTAAAATCAGATCATCATCCGCTTTCGATACCCAATATTCCATTATTCCACCATTCCATCCCTCCTGCGGCGGATCTACGATATTCCATTCGTGGTCTAAGGCAAGCCCGTTTTTCAAGTCATCCTGCAGCAGGTGATTTCTATTTAACGTACTGATCGCCTAAAACGGATATGTTCGTATTTTGCAAACAAATTGTTCGGAAATAACGAACAATTTACCACGCCCTTCAAGCCCCTTTACCCGACCCCTTTTTTGCAACCCATCGATATTATTATTCTAATTGAAAAAGAGCTATTTTTGGCATGTTCTTTGATTAGGTTGCAGCTACCCGTTTCCCGATTTCCGGGCTGCCATTGGTACAAACATGAGGCGAAGCCCGGTGCGGTAAGGGAATAGACGCTTAGCGGCAACTTATCGACAATTTATTGTCGATGTTGACCGAGTCACCGTATTTCAAAAGTAACAAATGATCTAAAATTTAAAATGACTAAAATGATCTAATCCGCCTGAGGCGGACTATCAGTTTAAATAGACCGTTCGACAAAAGACACACGACAGGCAGAATACCTTAATTTTAGTCAATTTAGTCAATTTAGTCATTTTGGTCATTTGTCAGTTATACCTGTGCCGTTTTACTGCCTCGCAGCGGCCACTTTTGCGAGCGAAGACTCGGGAAAAGCTTAGTTAATGGCCCGCCAATAACTGAATAGGAATCAAAAAAAGGACTTAAGAAGGAAAGAAAATGAACGTGTCACTATCGATTGGAAAAAAACTTTACTTGGCCTTCGGTACGGTGTTGCTGCTGATGCTGGTCATTGGCGGGATATCGAGCTTTGAGCTGAACGAAATTACCCAGACCTATGACGACTTACTGTCTTCTTACCTGAAAATCGGCGCTGATGCCAAAGAAGTACATTTGTCTCTGTTGACAGCGCGCCGCCATGAAAAAGACTTTATCGCCCGGCGCGATCGAAAATACATGGGTCGCATGGATGAAACCCTTGGTAAGATGACCTCGGATTTACAGAATATGGCCGGTCATGCCGCACAGCTGCATTTGGATACGGTTTCAGCAGAAATAAAAAAGGCCGCATCAGCTGAAGCCTCTTATAAAGCCGCCTTCGGAAAGGTAGCAGATCTTATAGTGGCCCAGGGCGATAAGGACACCGGCATTCGGGGCAAGATGCGCAAATTTGCCCATGACATGGAAGCCTCGATTAAAAAGACCGGTGCCGCGGAATTGATGGTGCACTACCTGCTTATGCGGCGCCATGAAAAAGATTATATCTTACGCGAAGACGACAAGTACGTCAAAAAGGCCAAAAACGTGCTGGATAAACTGTCCGCCGCTTTGAGTGATGCACTGGCCGATCAAAGCACCAAAAACGATATTCAGAAGGCAGCCGAATCTTATCTGGGCAGCTTCGGAAACTTTGCCGCCAATATTGCCATGATGAAAAAGCAGTATCCGATTATGAGAAACGGCGCACACGAAATCGAAGATTCCGTCCAGAAGATAAACAAGGAAATCGATGCAATTGTTGCTTTCCAAGTGGCCGAGGCCCAAGATGAGCGGCAAGCTACCATATGGCTGATCTATATTGCCTGTGGCCTCATCACGCTTTTGGGTGTTTTTCTATCTTTGTATTCCGTAAGCTCGATCACCAAACCGATTCGGAGAATTATAGAGGGCTTAAATGAAGGCGCTGAGCAGGTATCCTCGGCTTCCGGTCAGGTGTCCAGCGCGGGCCAGTCTCTGGCGGAAGGTTCGGCTGAGCAGGCGGCCGCCATCGAGCAGACTTCTTCATCGTTGGAAGAAATGTCTTCGATGACCAAGCAAAATGCCGATAATGCCGGTCAGGCCGACAGCTTGATGAGCGAGGCCAAGCAGGTGGTGGACGAGGCCAACAAGTCCATGTTGGAGCTGACCGGATCCATAGATGAGATTGCCAATGCCAGTGACGAGACATCCAAGATCATCAAGACTATTGATGAAATCGCTTTTCAGACCAACCTGCTAGCCTTAAATGCGGCCGTGGAAGCAGCCCGGGCCGGCGAAGCCGGCGCCGGTTTTGCGGTGGTAGCCGATGAGGTCCGCAACCTGGCTATGCGTGCGGCGGATGCTGCCAAAGATACGGCTGCGCTGATCGAAGGCACGGTGAAAAAAGTCGGCCATGGCACGGAACTGGTCAGCAGCACCAACGAGGCCTTTGGCAAGGTAGCAGAGAGCGCATCGAAGGTGAGCGAGCTGGTCGCTGAAATTGCTGCGGCTTCAAGAGATCAGGCCCAGGGCATCGAACAGGTCAACACGGCCGTCTCCGAATTGGACAAAGTTACCCAGTCCAACGCGGCCAATGCCGAAGAGTCAGCCAGTGCCTCAGAGGAGATGAGTGCCCAGGCCGAGGAGATGAAGGGGATCGTCAGTGACCTGGTGGCTTTAATTCAAGGGAGCCGCAATGGTGCCGGAGGTGGCGTTTCGAACGATGTTCGGATCAGCCAATCCCGGGTCCACCAATCAGAGGTTGCCCGACCGACCAGGCCTTCAGGTAAAGCCCCCGCGGTGGCCCGGCCGCGGGAAGTCACACCGGAGTTAATTATTCCCCTGGATGACCAGGATTATAAGGAATTTTAGTCTGCCGCAGCTATACCAACTTTTTAAACAACCAACCCGGATAAACCGGAACATGCCACAAAGGCACGAAGACACTAAGAAAAGATGTTTATTTAAATTAACCTTAGTGCCTTTGTGTCTTGGTGGCGAAATACTTTTAATTGATAAATCCTTCGCAAACATCATGTGAATTCAATAGATAGTCACTAAGTGGAGAAAAAAATGACAGAAACAACGGAGACGAAAGTTCAAGCAGGTGAAGAAATGACCGACCGGGAGGGCAAGTACCTCACCTTTACCTTGGCCAACGAGGATTATGGGATCGGTATTTTAAAAATCCGGGAGATCATCGGCATGATGCCGATCACCGCCGTGCCGCAAACCCCGCCCTTCGTAAAGGGGGTCATCAACCTCCGGGGCAAGGTGATTCCGGTGATGGATTTGAGGTTGCGGTTTGACATGGAGGAGATCGAATATACCGAGCGCACCTGTATCATCGTGGTGGAAATTACCGGCGCAACAGGCCAGATCCAGATCGGCAACGTCGTTGATTCAGTTTCGGAAGTACTCAACATCAAAAGTGAAGATATTGAGGATTCCCCGACTTTCGGCACCAAATTGGATACGGAATATATCCTGGGGATGGCCAAGATGGAAGGCGGGGTCAAAATCCTGCTTGATATCGATAGAGTGCTGAGTGCGGAAGAGGTGGCTGCTCTGGAGGAAGCAGCCTGAATTTTCGTTTAAAATTACTCTATAAAAATAGTTATCGAAAAATATCAAAGGGTTAAGGAGGATCGAAATTGCTGAAGAACCTCAAACTCAGTGCAAAGCTATGGGCTTTGATCGGGTTCCTGCTTGTGGCGGTACTGATCGTGGCCTTGAATTCGACTTGGTCCATCAATGCTATTTTAGCGGGAAATCAAGCGTTCGCCGTGGCTTCAGATCAGGACATATTTATCGTTCATAAAGAAGTTGATCATTTAAAATGGGTGAATCGTGTCAAAGATCTCTTTGTAAATAAACTGGACCGGACCGATGTTCAACTGGATTATACAAAATGCGGGCTCGGTAAATTCATATATGGCAAAAAAGGGAAGGCGATGGCAGCGAGCAGCACGGAACTGGCCGATCTGCTGGAAACCATCAAAACGCATCATATCAATCTGCACCAATCCGCCAATCTGATTAATGACACCGTGAAGGAAGCCGGCCATGAAAAGGCCCTGGAGATTTATCAAAATAAAACCATTCCGGCGCTTGCGCAAACGCAAAAAACGATGAAGACAATAGCCGATAAATTGAAAGAGATCAAAGAATCGTCCAAGACAGCTATGGTAGCAACCGGGATGAAATCAAAATGGTCCGCAATTATTGTGACGGCAATTGCCTTTCTGGCAGGCGGTTTGCTAAGTGCTTATGTCATTCGGTCGGTCACTAAACCGATTCAAAAAATCATTTCCGGGTTAAGTGATGGCGCCGAGCAGGTATCCACTGCCGCCGGTCAGGTTTCATCCTCCAGCCAGCAGTTGGCAGAGGGCTCGTCCGAGCAGGCTGCCTCCATTAAAGAGACGTCTTCCTCCCTGGAAGAGATGTCATCGATGACACGGCAAAATGCCGACCATGCCCGCCAGGCAGACACACTGATGAACCAGGCGAACCAGGTAGTTGATAAAGCCAACATATCCATGAATCACCTGACCACCGCTATGGCCGACATTTCCAAAGCCAGTGAAGAAACCTCTAAAATAATCAAAACCATCGATGAGATTGCGTTTCAAACCAACTTGTTGGCGTTGAACGCCGCGGTTGAAGCCGCTCGAGCCGGAGAGGCCGGTGCCGGTTTTGCGGTGGTGGCCGACGAAGTCAGGAATTTGGCCATGCGGGCTGCCGACGCTGCCAAAAACACCTCTGACCTGATCGAACAAACCGTGATAAAAATCAATAACGGTAACGACATCCTTACGGATACCGGTGAGGCATTTGGCGAAGTTGCTGACAGCGCGGTCAGAGTGGGTGAGCTGGTCGGGGAGATCTCCGCCGCTTCAAAAGAACAGGCCTTGGGAATCGAGCATGTCAACACGGCGGTAACCGAAATGGACAAAGTCACCCAGTCCAACGCGGCCAGTGCCGAGGAATCAGCCAGTGCGGCCGAGGAATTGAGCGCGCAGGCCGAGGAAATGAAAAGCATGGTTCGCGCCTTAATGAGCATAGTTGACGGCGGCGGTCAGCGGCTGTTTAGCGACGGCCACGTCACCCCTACCAGAAATCACAGCACCGGTGCGGCGCGGCCGGCCAGGCCTGATTTTAAAGCACCGAAGTCTGATGATTCCAAGGAATTCTATGCTGAACAGCTGATACCAATGGAGGGTGATCTTAAAGAATTCTAACTGTCTCCAAATAAATAAAGTTAAATCGGAATTGTGCCGAAAATAGATGCAATTCTAATTATTTGAGGAGGCAAGATGCCGAATTTAGCTGACGGGGTGGTGTGGTATTTCGTATTTGTTTTTTTCAACAGTTTTGCATGAAGCCGCCCATGCATTCACCGCCCTGATTCTGGGTGACGATACGGCTGCCCGCGGCGGTCAGGTGTCCCTCGACCCGGCGCCGCACATGAAAAGAGAGCCGTTTGGTATGATTGTCGTGCCCCTGTGCTCATTTCTGATGGGTGGCTGGATGTTTGGCTGGGCGAGTGCGCCATATGATCCTGACTGGGCCCGCACTTACCCCAAACGTGCAGCCTGGATGGCACTGGCCGGACCGTTGTCGAATTTGTTGCTGGTCTTAGGAGCGGCTCTTTTAATTCGGATCGGATTATCAATGGAGTTGTTTTATGCACCCGCGCGCATTAATTTTTCCCACGTTACCGCTGCCTCTCAACCGGGTCTGATGGTGGTGACCGCTAAAGTACTAAGCGTCTTTTTCACCCTGAATCTGATATTATTTCTGTTCAATTTACTGCCGCTGCCGCCTCTGGACGGCAGCAGTGCGGTGCAGCTGCTGATGGGCCGCGAATCCGCATTGAAGTTCATGGAATTCACCACCCAGCCCGCGCTGGGCTATATTGGCATTATTGCAGCCTGGAAGTTGTTTGATGTCGTCTACGACCCGCTTCATTTACTCGCGATCAATCTGTTGTATCCAGGCCTGACATACGGATGACCCGTCTTCGCTCTCCGAGCTTGGGGCTTGGGGCTTCGCTCTGCGAGCTACGACCCCACACGTCGCCCTTCGGGCTGCGACCCCACAAGACGCCGCGGCACGCAGAAGACAGAAGACAGAGGACAGAGGTCAGAGGACAGAAGACAGAGGGCAGAAGACAGAGGGCAGAAGACAGAGGGCAGAAGACAGAGGACAGAGGACTGAGGACAGAGGACAGAAAATAAGAAGTCGGAAGTCGGTATGCGGAAGTCGGAATGCGGAAGTCGGACCCGGCGTCGTCCAAAAAGCACGGGACTAAGCCGCGGCAGAGATGCGGCAGAGATGCGGTCTTCGACAAGCTCAGGCGAGTCAAAGTCGGAAAAACGCAATTGTTATTTGTTATTGGTTATCAGTTATTAGATTCGTGAGTCAGAAAATAGATATTTCACGTTCGACGGGGCTATTACCGGAAGCCCCATACCTTCCGTCTTTCACCTTGATCCTTTAACCTTAAACCTTATACCCTATACCTTACACCCATTTTCCTTTTGCCGAACGCCGAATGCCGAATGCCCAGCACCTGCCGTCTTTCACCTCGATCCTTTAACCTTAAACCATATACCTTATACCCTACACCATATAAGTTTTTCCGAACGCCGAATGCCGAACGCCGAATGCCGAATGCCGGGAGGGTGATCAAATAAGACTTTGATTCCATTTTCATTTCTTCACCCCCACCCTAACACCGGTCGCCTCCGGCGCCGTCAAAGGCGGGTAAACCTCCCCCGTCATTGAGGAAGGGAATTATGAGAATTTCTGAGTATGTCAGACAGCCTGCTAAAGCCTTATCTAATACTCATTTAAAATTCGGCGCCCCACGCTGATTTTGTGGACCTCGTCCGCGCCGTCGTAAATGCGGGCTGCCCGTTCGCCGCGATAATACATGGCAATCGGTGTGTCGTCCGACATGCCCAACCCCCCGTGAACCTGCAGGGCCCGATCGAGGACGCGCTGCATGGCATTGGCCACATAAAACTTGATAATCGAGATCTCCTTCATGGCGGCTTTGACACCCTTGGTCTCGATGGTCCAGGCCGTGTTCAACACCATCAGACGCGATGATAGAATATCGGCTGCACTGTCGGCAATATAGGATTTGATGACATCCGAGTCGGCCAGGGTCTGGGTGGGCGTGCGACGCCGCTTTTTGGCGTAGGAGCACATCAGATCGAAACAGCGGTTGCAGATCCCGATCCAGCGCATACAGTGATGAATGCGGCCCGGTCCCAGCCGTTCCTGGGCCAAAACAAAACCCATACCTTCGCCGCCGATGATATTTTCCTGGGGAACACGGCAGTTCTGAAAAAGCACCTCGGCATGGCTGGCCCAACCGTCGCCTTCATGCCCCATGACGGAGATGTTGCGCACCCGGTTAAATCCCGGTGTGTCGGTGGGCACGATAATCATGCTGGCTTTGCGGTGATGGGATTCCGCTTCGGGATTGGTTTCAGCCATCACGATTGCAAAGGCTGAGCCCTCACACGCGGAAGTATACCATTTTTGGCCGTTGATCACGTAATCATCGCCATCCTTGACGGCCGTGGTCAGCAGCCAGGTCGGGTTGGAGCCGGCGACCTCGACTTCGGTCATGGCAAAACAGGAGCGGATTTTACCTTCGATCGCCGGTCGGCACCATTTTTCTTTCTGTTCCGGAGTGCCGTATTTGTGGAGAATCTCGATATTGCCGGCATCCGGCGCCTGACAGCCGAAAACATAGAGCCCTATCGGGGATCGCCCCAAAGCTTCATAGATCATGGCCGTTTCCATCAGGGGCAGCCCCATACCACCGAATTCCTTGGGATGCAGCGGGGCCCACAATTCCATCTGCCGGACCATGTCTCTTTTTTTCTCGATTTCGGGCTCCATAGCAAAAAAACCCTTGTTTAAAAAATCATGCTCCATGGGGACCAGCTCTTTGTCCACGAACTCGTTGATCATATCCAGGATAATCTGAAGCTTTTCCGAGGGATCAAAAGACATTTGTTTTCTCCTTTGGTATTTTTTTGAGTTTTAGGAAATGCTTTTTTCATCACGAAATCACGAAAACTGAAAACACGAAAATTTTCTTGGCTTTTTTTCGTGTTTTCGTCATTTCGTGCTTTCGTGATTGATTTTTAAAGCTTCCGGCTTATCTGGGTTGGGATAATAAAAATAAATTCGGGTGCCAATTCGAGATTTCTCATTGAAATCATCTATAGCATAACTCGCATTTGTATTAAAACAGATTATAAACCCGAGTCGCCGTACCGCTGAACATCATATCTTTCTCCTCTTCCGAGAAATCAGCCGCGATTTTCTTAAAGCCGTTCCAAAGCACATGGTAAGAGATAGACAGCCGGTCGACCGGATAATTGCTCTCGAACATGCAGCGATGGGGGCCAAAACACTCTATGGTGTGAAGATAATACTTTTTCTGAGACTCGACGAACTCGTCCGAGGTCGGCGGCACGTCCTGCTGATGCCAGCCGAATCCATTGTCGGGCATGGCCATCCCCCCAGTTTAGCATAAACATTTTCGCACTTGGCCAGCTCAGCGATATCTTTTTTCCATTCCCGAAAAATTTCGTTGCATTTGCCCTCGTACTGACCGACACCCAAAGGTGTGCCAAAATGATCCTGGATGATCGTCGTGTCGGCAGCCGACCGGGCCAGATCGATAAAGGCTTTGATTTGATGATGATAATGCCAGGACTCGTAGGTTAAGCCGCGGTGGCCCAACAGCCTTACGCCCTGTCTGAACTCCTCCCGAGAGAACAGATCTTTTTCCCCCAGCCCCGGGATCATTAACTCGGTCTGCGATTCCTCCCGCGCACCGGCGTGCCGGATCCCCTTGAATAAGCCCCGGCCGGCTTCCTCGTGAGCATCGAGAACTTCTTCAACCAGATCGCCCTGCAGTAGATTAGCGTGCGAGACGATGCCGGCAATTTGAGCCTGTTTCCCATCACCTTGCCGGGTTTGCTCGGCAATATCAGCGACAAATTCAGTTTCACCGACCGGTTTCAGGTGTTCGGGCCCCTCTGCCCGGTAACCGGAGCGGCACTGAACATAGACCGTCTTTGTGACATTGTGCCCGGAGCCCGTGTCAGCCCAAAAATCTTCCAGCAGGTAGGTAAACCATCGTTTCCTGCGCCACAGGTGATGATGGGGGTCGACGATTTTGCGATCTGGATCGATAATATCCTCCTGCACCTGATCCAGCCACTGTCTGCTGCCGAGTTCGTGATCTGACATTTGTCCACCTCCAAGGTTAAATGATCTAAAATTTAAAATGATCTAATCCGCCTAAAACCTGGCGGACAAGAATGAGCTAATTCCGCTTCCAGCGGGACTGTCGATTTATCAAGGAAGACAGAGCGTAGCGTCTCCTTAATTTTATTCTGATTTAAGCCTTCGACCTCTGGTGGAGGACCCGGATTTCGGACGCAGATTTTCTCAGATGCACGCAGATTACACCAAATTAAGGAATTGAGGGATTGAAGGATTATATAGACCGATTACCTTCAATACCTAAATACCTAAATTCCTGAATCCCTAATTTGAACCCATATTTATCTGCGTAAATCTGCGAAGATCTGCGTCCCATTTTTTTCACTCATTCGGCCAACACCTCCCGGGTTGTATCCATAAAGCTTTTCAAAACCGGCGTCAGCCACTTTTCGTGATGCCATATCATTAACTGGGCCACTTCCAATCCGCTTTCTGTCCAGGGTAGGATGACCAGTTTTTTTGATTTTACTTCGGCTTCCACGGCAACCTGCGGAATCAATGTTACCCCCAGGCCGGCTATGACGTTTGCAATAATGGCGGCCATGCTGTTGAATTCGAGAATTATCTTGGACTGGCAACCCGCATCCTGCAACATCTGCTCGAGCAGCCGCCGGTAGCTGCAGTCCACCCGGGACAGCAAAAGCGTCTGGTCAGCCAGCAAATCGGTTCTGATTTCGTTTAGGCCGGCCAGCGGGTGACCGGGCGATGCAACCAACACCAGTCTTTCCGTGCCTAATATTTCCGCCCGCAAATCCCTGGATTGAATAGATTCCGCCAATAAAAAAGCTAAATCGGTAATTCCTTTTCTCAAATCCTGACCCAGTCCGTCCTGGGCACAGGTAATGAATCTCAGTTGTACTTCCGGCATCTGCGCATGAAATTTGGCAATTATGGGCGGCAGCTGGTAAGTGCAAAAGCTCTCCGGCACGCGGATCGTGAGGGAGCCTGTCAAATGCGTTTTCGCAGTCAGATCGGCCCGGGCCGTCTCAGCCAGCTCCAGCATTTTGCAGGCATATTGATACAAGCTCGCGCCGACCTCGGTTAAAACGATGCTACGCCCCAATCGATCAAAGAGCTTTACGCCGAGATCCTCTTCAAGGGCCATAATCTGGGCCGATACAGTTGATTGGGCATAGTGGATCGCATTGGCGGCTTTGTGAAAACTGCGGTGGTCAGCCACGGCTTTAAATGTCTGGAGTTGTCTGAATTCCACTGGCGCTCTCTTGATCGAAATCTTCGATTATTATGATCGAATAATATCGTTAGACGCGATAACGATAGTCATACTATCTATAGTATCGATTGTTCTGAGAAACAAGCAAAACTTAATCCTGGTCACCTTAAAGGGAGAATGATTTGCCACGAAGACACCAAGGCACAAAGAGAGCCTTTTGGCTGTTATTTTCTTCGTGTCTTTGTGCCTTGGTGGCCATAAGCTTTTTCATAAACTGCAAAGATATTAACTATAATAATTTGGAATTAGGAGACAAAAAGGATGCAACGAAAATCAATCTTTGGCAACATTGGCGAAAAGGCCTTCGAATACCACAAATCCGGCTATCACTGCGCCGAAGCGGTTTCAAAAGCAATTGTGGAGGCTTTCGGCAAGGATTGCGGTAACGTCATACCCCAAGTCGCCACGGCCTTCGGCGGCGGGGTAGGGCGCACCCATCAGGAGATGTGCGGCGCCCTGGCCGGTGGGATCATCGGCATTGGGTATTTATACGGCCGCAGCGAGCCAGGGGTTGACTGGACCGTCACTTCTGATTTGGCGGCCAAACTGAAGCAACGTTTTGAGCGAAAGTACGCAACCACCAAGTGCGATGTTCTCTTGGAAAAATTCGGCCGGCAGGAAGATATGATGAAGTGCAAACGGCTGTCGGGCGAGGTCGCCGCGATGCTGGCTGAGATCATTGGCGAAGGAATTTAAGATATTTCGATCTGATTTCTGCAGAGACAATGATGCTGGTGCACCGGTAAAATCGATTCAAGATGTTCAAATACCATTCGCGTTGGATTTCGAATTAATTGAGATATGATATTCGTATCCAAGAGATAGCTGTGCTTGTCCGTTATAAAATATCCTCATCATTGATCATCGGATCCTCGATTTCTGGAAATTCTTCCTGTATGGGTTCCAGCGTTCTTAACATTTCCAATAGGCGATTTTTAATGTCTATCGGTTCTAAAATCAGCCGGTTGCCTTCTTTGCGGATAATAGCCTCATTTCCGGCTAATTCAAAATCACGGGGGATGCGCACCGCCTGGTTGCGACCGTTGCGAAATAAACGAACGTGTCTTTCGGATTGCATGAGGTTCTCCTTTGCTCACAGTAATGGCCATAAGATGGCCTTCATTCTGTTGCAGCGATTTTAGTGGATCTTGATTGATAAAATCGAGGAAAAAATCTTTCCAAATAGTAGCCAATCCCTACAGGCTTTTACGCACCAGGTCGGCGCCGGCGGCAAGATTGCGGATTTTGGCCAGGGCCACGTCGTAAGGAATGGGGGCCATGCCGCAGTTGGTGCATGGGTAGAGCCTTTCGGCATCAACATGGACCAATGCGTTGCGAATGGTGGCGGCCACCTCATCCGGTGATTCGACCCGATCACGGGTTACGGCCACCACGCCGACCATCAGGCCTTTTTCTTTGAGAAGGTCCATCAGGGACAGGGGGACGCGGGAGTCGGCGCATTCCAATGAAATCTGGTCGATACGGCTGTCATTGAGGGCTGGGAAGATCTCCTGGTACTGCCGCCACTCGCTGCCCAGTGTTTCTTTCCAGCGCAGATTTTCTTCGATGCCGTAGCCGTAGCAGATGTGCACGGCGGTGAGGCAGGTCAAACCCTTTGTGGCCCGGTGCAGCGCCTCGATGCCCCATTCCTTGACATCCTCCACGAAGACATTGAACGCCGGCTCATCAAATTGAACCAGGTCGACTCCGGCGGCTTCGAGTTGGCGGGCTTCGCTGTTGAGGATATCGGCAAAAGCCATGGCCATGTCGGCGCGGCTGGCGTAATGGGCATCGGCGATGGTGTCGCAGATTGTCATGGGGCCGGGTAGGGTGAATTTGAGGCGCCGGTCCGTTTGGACCCGGGTGAACTGAACTTCGTCCAGGTGGACGGACTGCGGGCAGGACACCGGTCCAACGACGGTCGGCACGTCCACGGTATAGCGATTGTCCCGGATGCCCATGGGCGTCTTTTTTTCCCAATCGATTCCTTGGATGTTTTCTAAAAAACCATGCACAAAATGGATCCGGTGCTGTTCGCCGGCGGTAAGGATATCGATACCCGCATTTTCCTGGTGCTGCAGCCACTCAGCGGCTGCACGATCCTTGGCTTGCGCCAGCTCGTCGCCGGAAAGCCGCCAGGCCGGCCAGAGCTTCTCGGTTTCAGCTAAATAGTCCGGTTTCGGCAAACTGCCGACGGTGGTGGTTTCTAACATGGACCTCCTCCTGCCCCTTTTGAGTCAAAACCAATTGGGAGTTATTCGTTACTCATCATTGTTTAATAGTTTGTAAGGAGTGATATCTAATTTTAGAGAGATAAACCCAGAAGCTGAATTTATCCTAACCCGGATAAACCGGAAATACGAAATTCGAAAATCGAAATACGAAACAAATCCGAAATTCCAAAATTCAAATGTCTCAAACAAAATTACCGTCGTGACAAAGTTGAACTCAATTCAACTTTTTGTAAATGCTTGTTTGTTAGTGCTTTACCAAGATGCCAACAAATGTTTTGCACAATTTGCGCAAAACTGCGTTGGTAACTGTCTAACGGAATTTTGCTATACCGACGATCAGGCCCTCAGCTTGTTGCACAGATCATCGAAATCCGTGGCCTCGACATCAAAACTGGCCTTTTCCGGTTGCTCAAACGCTTCGTCAATGACGTCTTTTTCCGGAACTTTGATGTAGGCGGTATGCAAACCTGCCGCTTGGGCCGCGGTCAGATCTCCCTCGTGGGCGGCGACCATCATGGCTTCGGTCGGCTTCAGCCCCAAAAGGCTGACGCCTTTGCGGTAAGCCTCCAGAGAAGGCTTGTAATAACCCAGAAACTCGCAGGACAGGATCCCGTCCCACTGCACCCGGGCTGCTTTCGAACTGCTGACGATGCTTTCCCAACTCAATATGGTCAGCACCACGACTGTGTATTTGGTTCGCAGCCGGTCGATCGCCGCAGGGGCGCCGGCAAAAGGATTAAGGTGATGCCAGGTGGATTTTACCAGCGCCTTTAGGTTAAGCGTGGATAAGATCGGATATTTACCGGCCAAGCTATCCAATGCTCTCAGGTGCATGCCGTCGGCATTCATCCAGGGCAAGTTCCCCTGTCTCACCTGGGTATGAACTTTAAACATCTCTGCGCGCCAGTCATAGGCGAAAGCTTCACCGTCGATGGTTTGCGATTCGGCAGCGGCCAATTCCTGGATTCTCTCCCGGGCCGTATTTTTCCAATCAAATACCGTACCCCCCACGTCAAAGAACAAACCCTTGATATTTTCCATAGGACCCCCTCGGTATTATCCCAGTCTAGCTTAAAGTCAATTGGGAGTTATAAGTTATTCGTTTTCACACAATAAAAATATTGATTTCTGGCTTTAAAAAGCCTATATTATGTCATAATAAAGTCCTAAAGAGGTAGAGCTATGAAACTAAGTGAAGCAATCAAACCGGTCAGCTATTTTAAGAATCATATGGCCGAGGCTATTCGGCAATTGAACGAAAACCAAGGCACCATGATCATCACGCAAAATGGCGAGGCCAAGGCTGCTATTATAGATATCCGGGAGTTTGAGCAAATGCAAGAAACCATAGCCATGCTAAAACTCATTGCTCAGGGAAAAAAGAGTTTGGCCGCCAAGCGTTTTCGACCCGCTGAAGATGTCCTGCGTGATCTTGAAAACCGGATTGATCAGGAAACAGGCTGATGCGCTACACGGTTTTCATGCTGCAGGAGGCCGAATTCGACCTGAAGACAATATTTCGCTACATTCTCGATTCCGGCAATCCTGCTGCAGCAAAGGATATGATCAGACTTATTCGCAAAGCATGTGACAGCCTTTCCCAGATGCCCGAGCGCGGCCATGTACCACCTGAGCTTGCCAGAATCGATTATTTCGAATACCGGCACATTATGGTTGAATCCTACCGTATCGTTTACCAAATAGTCGAATCCAGTGTTTTTATTTTTGGAATCATCCATGGAAGCCGCAACGTGGATGAAGTTTTGAAGCGACGCTTGTTGATGTAATTTTGATTATTTAAGGTCAATCGCATTTACAATTCCCGCAACGACCGCAACGGTGCTGAATAAAATACTTAGAAAAAACTACAATCCACGTTCAACCTTTCTGACCGGCGACAAAAGAATCCCAAGTCACATCTTCGTAGCTCCAACGCCTCCATTTATAGGGAAAGTCCTTTAAGATGCCAGGTTCCGTTGCCGTTTGCAGCAACAACAGTAGATGAAGAACCAATTTTGGTATTAAGAATGTGACCAATCCCGCGCCATAGTTTGATTTCTTTTATTAAATCCATGACCTGACACCCCAAAACACAAATGTGTTATATAGAAAGTCGAGTCAATAGTCTCATTTGAAACTACATCTACATTAACCCCAAGAAAGGGATTTCAATTCGTCCTCGTCCTCGTGCTCGTCCTCGTCCTCGTCCTCGGGTTTGAAAGAGGCTCAAAAGCTTCGAGGACGAGTACGAGGACGAGTACGAGGACGAGTACGAAACGGCAAATGAGTTAATCGAAATTGCCCTGATTTTACGCAGTTTCTTTTTCCGATCAGACCGGCTGTCCTTTAGCCGGAGGCAGCGCTCTTGTGAAACTTCAATGAATGACGAATGTCGAATGTCGATTGATCCGCCGAAGGCGGAGTGGATTCGCTTCAGGCTTGGGGCTTCGCTCTTCGAGCTACGCCCCACAGGTCGCCTTCGGCTACGACCCGACACGTCGCTCATTCGATTTAAAATAGACAGAATACATTATTCGATGTTCGATGTTGGACGTTCGATGTTCGACGTTCATTAGTTTTTTTCGCCGATCAGACCGTTTGTCCTTTAGCGAGAGGTCGCGCCCCAACCTTGCCCCAAGAACCTGCTCACTCGGTCCAAAGGTCCATATGTTCTTCAAGAAAAACACGAGGCCGGGAACCCAGGCCCCGGCCTTACTCGTGCTGGATTACAAGATATATTCCGTTTGGGGTGCAGGAGCTGTGAGTTCTGAATATATGTACCGGTCACTTAAAATCAACCCAAATTTAAAGCTACTATCTTTAGAAATTTTATAGGAAGAGCATGGCGGACAGATAATGAGATGGCACGATGTCCCACTGCTTGATGTAAGTTACTCTCCTGTGAATCACAGTGTGAAGATAGATCCGTTTCTTTTCTTGACATGGCGTTCCGGTATCATAGATACATAATATTCTGACACTCAGATAACGGAGGATCAACAATGAATGTTTTGGTAGAACACAGCGGTCCGGTGACCACGGTGATCATAAATCGGCCGGAGCGACGAAACGCAATCAATGAGCAGACCGCCGGTGAACTGCTGGAAGCCTTTGAAACCTTTGAGCAAAACGAGGAATCGGCGGTGGCGGTACTTGCCGGTGCCGGTGGATGTTTCTGCGCAGGATGGGATCTCAAAGAGTTCGCATCTGAAGGCTTCCCGGAGTCATACGATCCCGAGGGCGATGGCGCGCTGCGCGTGTCACGCCGCTTGTTGAACAAACCGGTGATCGCTGCCGTGGACGGACACTCTGTGGCAGGCGGACTCGAATTGGCCTTGTGGTGCGATCTCCGGGTAATGGAGGCAGATGCAGTTTTTGGTGTCTTTTGCAGACGCTATGGCGTGCCGCTAATCGATGGGGGCACAGTGCGCCTGCCTAGACTTATTGGAGCGAGTCACGCACTCGATATGATCCTGACGGGGTGCCCGGTGGGCGCTGATGAAGCGCTGGCCTGGGGCCTGGCCAACCGCGTCGTCCCCCGTGGCCAGGCACGGTTAGAAGCTGAGCGCCTCGCAGCCGAGATTGCAAGTTTCCCCCAGTTGTGTATGCGTGCGGACAGAATGTCCTCCTACCGTCAGTGGAGCCTGGACCTGCCTGATGCGCTGCGCAATGAGGCGATCGAAGGAGACCGGCCGCTGCGCGAGGAAGCCCGTCGGGGTGCAAGCCGCTTCGCAGACGGACACGGCCGCGGAGGCTCCTTTGATAATATATGAGTGGTGTGTCGCATTGCTGCTCAAGCGTTATAGTCAAGCCCATTCTAATCGCCGTTCTACTGTTTACGGCTGTGGCCGAAAATTCACCACACCATGGGCGGGGTCTCAATAAATCCTCAGGCTCAGGTTCTCAATTTGTCCGGCCAACCGATAAAAGGTTTTTATGCGGCCGGAGAAGTCGAGAATATATACTTCTATTATTATCAAAATTTACCAACTAATTGAAACCACGTAGAATTTTAATCATAATCCAAAGTGTTGATTTTTTGATAAAAATTTGAGAGTATGCTAAAAACTTTTTATAATTGCTTTAACCTTTAACAAAGGGAAGGCATATGCATGAATGACAAGGCCCTGCTTTCAGAACCGAAGGCGGGGCTATTGCTTTTGGATATTATGTTGAAATCTGCAAATTATCTTAATTGCAGATAATGGAAAGATATGTCCATCCAAAGATGCACAACACATTTTCTGCATAGTAGTACTTATTGCTATTTTTCTTGACATAATTATATCTAAAGATTAATAGTAATAAGCCATCAATTACAACTCTTTAGCTCCATCTCCTACTGAATCTGACCGGTATCGACATCTGATTTTCTCACTTCTTTGCGAATTTTTCGTTTCAATAGCTTTTACTTAAAATAATTTTGGTTTCCACCGAACATTAGCTTGGCAATATGGTGAAGTTACGATGGAGATCCCCCTCAAATTGTGCTCTGCTTGCTCTTGACAGTCACGTTATGTCAAGAGCCATATACAGTGCTACGTATTTTTTCATGATTCTACCAACCGATAATATTCGATGATCCAAATAGCAATTCAACTGATCGAAAGGAGGGCGTTATGTCTTGGTCTAAAGTAGTTGCAGTATCAGCGGTGGTTCTTTTTGTATTTGGTTTTGTCATAATTGACTCTGCTTCTGCAGGAGAAAAAATAAAATGGCACGGTACAGGTATTACTATTGTGTCGGAGCAAATTGAGATTGAGGAAGGTCATGTGGTCAGTATTGGAAAAACTCAGCAAATTTACATTAATGAAAACACAGGTGAGAAAACACATTCCGTCTCAATAGGTTTATTTGAAATCGAGCCTATCTACATTTTTAAGGTTAGTGTGACCGTATCTGTCACACCCATGGTGTAAGATCTCCTTAAAAGAACAAACGAAAGGAGATCTTATGAATATCGATCAATTAAGACAACAGTTTCCGGA
>Ga0209367_1000045_pt1 | contig 67943 bp, 42 predicted proteins | sample WorMetLIZISLAND2_FD_187412 | JGI IMG/M metagenome (GOLD analysis project Ga0209367, IMG submission 187412) | Marine gutless worms symbiont microbial communities from Max Planck institute for Marine Microbiology, Germany - Olavius geniculatus... ...
TTTCAGTACATGTAACTCTACAGTGACTTTTTTTATTGATATTACGGTTTAAACAACGCATTTTCAATGACTGAATTTTAACTAAAATTAACGATTAATTAATCGTTAAATTTCAAAAAGTTAACTATTAAAAAAATTTAATCGTTACCAGCCCTAAAAATTACGTGAAGAGTTAAATATTATTATTATTTGCATTTTTCATATATTTACGATATCTTGCAACCAGAAGTGTTCTTTGACGCTTAGAATGCACCAAATTCGTTTTTCGCCGGGGCTCCGCCCCGAACCCTGCTGAGGAAGCTCATGACGCTCCCCCAGTCCCTAGTCTCTTCCCATTTTCCTCCCCGTCGACGCCTGCGGCGCCTCACCTTGAGTTTAGGGGGATTGCTCCAAAGACTTAGAAGGATAAACGCCCTTGAATAACGCTTTTTATCGCATGCAACTCAATCTCCACGGCAGTCTTTGCATTCCTGCTGTATTTCTGTACTGTTATGGTGATCGAAAAAAAACGAAATTTAGCACAAAGTCCACGAAAATACGCCATTTTTACCTTAAGATCTAAAAAATTTTTCTGGGAAGAAGGCACTGCCCCCTCCCCAGACCCTTCCCCTTGTGGAGAGGGGGACACCCATTCCCCACACCCCACCTCCCTTGGCGCCTTCGGCGCCTCGACTCGGCTCGCGCCTTCGGCGCTCGACCTTGTCCCCAACTTCAACTCCTGCATCCGCCTGTGAGAGCTTGTCCCATCCACAGCCGGCTAGGTGGTACGGAGAAGCGTGATAAGTTCTCCAGCCCCAATTATAAACAACTCCTAGTGCACGCTGGGAATTAAAAGCGACTTTTCTAATGTTAAAAAGCATTTTTGTTTACATGTACATGTATTTCACTGCGACGCGTCTGTTAATGTTGTCAATAAATACTAATCATTATCATCACATTGACAACTAAAAAATGAGGCATCACCAGTAATCTAAACTCACCTTTTCTCCGCTTTAAATAACAAAGTCACCGGTGCCAGATGCCAAGGAGATACGCCTACGCCTATGCTACATGTCTCCCTGTCCTGTCGTTAATGGATGTCAGTTCACTAACATGCATTTGCTATCTGTGTTCTGCTTTGCAGTTTTTGTAACGATGCTGATGATAAAATTAATTTACTTGCTCATTCATTTACGAGTGCAGATAATTTAAGTAGACATGTGATGTGAATACCGAGTATCGCTGTCGCTGCTGTAGACAGTGAAGACGATCAGCCATTGTACACAGCAGCTCGTCAAACTCTTGCACAGCACTTGCCTGACATCACCATCAACAACAGACAGACGGCTAATGAGACCAAACTTCACTCAACTGCGATTTATCGTTGACCATTTGCTGTTCAACATGCTGCACAACCGGCAGTGCGACCAGGTAAACTCAGTCTTCCATCCCTCAGGAGCAGGTAAATCGAGCACCGGCCTGCCTGGTTGGGGATAGGTTAAGATGAGGCGCGTTCATCTGTGTCGGGTGGCAGACAACACTGTGTGATCGCATACGGCAGGTGACGCTCCGTAGCACTGAGATGGTTTCGCGCCTTTGACCTTTTTAACAAATCCGACTACAATATCTGGATGTAGCAAGATGTTGTACGACTTGTTGTCCAACGAGTCAACAACAAATTGAAGTAGTGGAGTTTGGGCTTAAGTCATTGACCGCATCAGCTGCTGAGGCTGCTGCATTGAGAGCTAGTAGGTTATAGCTGCTAGTTGTACGCTACGCTGTACAGAGGGGCCCAATAAAAAGTGAGCCCAAATGTTTTAGACATAACTGCATCAAATATTGACTGGCCTATTTTCAAAATTCTTTCACCGACATATTCTGCAGTAAGTTTGCAACTAAGTGAACACAAGAGATCGCGTCGCGCACAGAACACGTCGTTACACTACTTTGTGAAATATGGTCAGCTTTAAAATAAGTGAGTTGCATTTAACGCGTTACTTTCATTAGGTACATGCACATTCTACATTTGACTATATTTCGCGTGCACTTATGATGCAATAGGATGCTTAATGATTAGTGTTCTTCAAGTTTGCCATTGATTCTGCTCGTGAAAAAAATTTGAAAATTGGTTATCTCTGATGAAGTTACGAATAAATAAAAGATCGGGGTTTACTTTTCAGACCATCCGTTATACAGCACACAGACTGTCAATCTCACGGCTGCCATGCACAGCTGTCTGTCTGTCTGTCATGATGAAACACTTTATGTAATGACTTCACCGTTGACATATCAGCAACAGATAATGTCAATCAATGAAACAGTAGTGCAGTACGTAATACAGAGGCTATTCACGGCAAGTTTTCAACCGCAGGGAGTAAGTAGTGTAACAAGTCATAGGTCTCGCCCGATTACTGAATAGATCAGAAGTGCGATGAGTGGCTCGTATTAAATTAGTATTTTACAATAAATAACAGATAACTGCGAAATTATCATGTGTTATTAGCACCAGAGCTCGACAAATTATGGTCGTCAACCGACTGACTTATAATTTTCCAGGGACTACAAAATTAGCTTTAAAAAAGTCAAAATTATAGACTACGGTAGATGACATTTTAGCGCACAAGCGTCGCTGCTGATAACTCCGTCCGCCGTTATAACTTATACTCTGTTTACACGATGAAGCAAACATGAAGCAAACTTAGAGCACACATCGTGCACGTGTATTTCGAATACGTTTGCCTCATGTTTGCTTCATCGTGTAAACGGGGTATTACTTAGCCTAAATATTTGAACTTGCTGTGACCTTGGTTCACATAACCTCTCCGTGAAACGCATGTGTGTTTTTGTCGAAATCAGTCAAGTAACTCAAGTTTGGTGAAATTCCCTCCATTGGGTTCTTAAATATTGACACACTCACGGACATGCAGCCCTAAATATAATGATTGAGTCGATACCTATCCGTGACAGAGGCACAAAAATTTTTTAAAAACTGTTATTAGTAAAATGAATATTAGCTTAGCTAGACGTGACGCGACGTACATCGGTCCTGAGGTTAGCAGCCAGACACGTGACCTGCTGTTTGGCCCAATCAAGATCAGCCCTCAACTGCTGCATCTACACATCAGCATTCCAGCAACTAATATTAATATTATCAACATACAACAGATATGATATGACTATGAATATGATGGCACTGTCAAAAAGACTGGTAGAGCACCTTACATAAAGTCACAGCAGTTGTGTCACTTATGCTATTCGTGGTCACTGGCAAGTGGCAACAAAGGATATCAAATATCGGTGTGGCAATAAATTATTTTAAAATATTTTTATACAAAATATAAAAACCGTCAAGAAAATATCGCACTCAGAATCTTTGGGAGGCCTCTCAAATAATAATATTACTTGTAACAAAATCGGACATAAATACGCACTTTTTACGCAAGTTAAAACTTAGCATAAAAAAGCTAAATGCTAAAGAATAAAATTTTGCCAACGTGACAAATAGGCCTAACGGAATCATACCTCGTTGAGATGTTCTTTTTGTGACTGAAATCACATCATGCAACAGAATTAGTTTTATAGACTGAGCAACTTTAAGACTTGACTAAACGAGCAGATAAGAAACTAGCTAGGTATGCAATGAAATCAATATTACAGACTAATTTTTAAAAAAATAAAACAATCGTGCAAAATCGATCAAGTTCGTTGACACATTGGCAGTTACAGAAGCACTAGTAACCTTAAGCAAGTTGCTGATCGGCCTACTATGTGTTCAGGTCAACTGAGCCTCGTACCTTCAACGGGAAGAAAAATGAGTAGTAGCTTACTGGCTACAGGGCGAAAAACTAATGAGGCTGATTGCAGCGGTGGTATGTTTGCTAGTTGCATTGCGGGTCTAATTGTTAACTGGTACGATCGAGCAATGGATGGCCGCACAATGCACTGCAGTAATGTTAGCTTATGCCAATCAGCTGTCATTTCCAAAAGAGTACAGTACTTTTAGTTACGAGTCTGACTCACGTCAGCAACGCTACATATCCAGTTCCTGACCTTTACCTTTACCTACAATGTGTTGAACGTAACTATGTGAGGTTTATAAATATTAAACTGCATGAGAGACACTTGCCACTGCGGACGAGACTGACGCAGGCAAACACACGGAACAGTTTTCTCCTGTCAACACAATGCAGTTTCCATGGACTTTAAACTATAATAATTCGCTTCAAGTTGTGGAAAAAAATCAATTGCTTATTTTTTTGCAATCTTGACATGTAGTTAATTCGCTAACTATATGCAGATCCAGCGGGTTTCATTTCTGACTTCCCATCGACACTGTGCGCTATCCAAATTTACTTATTTACTTACTTGCTTACTTAAATACGTACTGACGTTTCATCAGGTGAATCTTCATTTCTTATATCGTGTTTACGCGAGATACGCGTCGTTTTGTTAAGATTTTTGACGTCCAGTATTCTTTTTAGCTTGATCCTTGCGTTATTTTCAAAATAGCGCACACTAAAATTCTTGTCGAAAGAAACGTTCACGCCAATTTTATTTTTTGCGCATTTTCAAGTCATGAGTCCGTACACAGGAAAACCGGACGCATGTGCCGACAGACGAGCAAGACCTGTAATGTGGCTTATTAATTTATGACGGTTGTATAACAAAAAGACTATAATAAGGCGTGACGTACGGTCAGCGGGTCCAGCGCGCCGCGTCCTTGGCAGTGACCTCTGTGCACTGAGTGACGACCTGCTACGTGCAGGCAACGCGCGACGTCCCAGCGTAGCGTACGTTGGCACTGATGCCGATGACGAGATGATGACGTCATCCAGGTGAGAGTTGTGACGTCGTCGTGTGACGTCATCGTCACCTGACGTCTGCTGCTGCAACACGTAAAAAAACTGATGTACCTGTAATAACTTAAGCGATTATTAGTTACTCTCGGTTAGTTTTCTGACATTTATAGTTCATATCGCAGTATGCAGCGACGCGATTCGGATGTGGTGAGATCTGTAGCGATTACTTCATTTGCAAAAATTAATGGAAATTCTGTTAAATAATGATAAAAATCGGTCAGTATTTGGCAAAGTCTTACGAGTCTTACGACAAAAACATGACACAGTGTGTGCTTTGACGGATGGTGCCAGTAAGTCTCTAGACGCTGCATCAGGCATCGTGCGTTCTGTTCAATGTTCACGAAACGAGAGGGTTTTGGGCCCTAGGGGCAGGGGCGGGAGGTGGCGACGCTGTAACTTTGACCCTAGCAGACTTCCTGCTAGTAACGTCATGCAGCGAATTTACTTGCGGCGCCCCGATATATGACACGCTATGCGACCATCTCCACAGTTTTATTTTGTATCCGCTGGGCGACATGAGGCAAGACGTAAATGTGTCAATTCTTGTGACCTTGACCTTTAAACTCTGAAACTCAATGTGACACCGCGTTTACACATGCCACTGCGAAACTGTGTACGAAATTTGAACTTTACGCGACTTCCATTCCTCAGTTTCAGACTCTCTCAGCGGGACAGACGAACTATGGACAGACAGGCGGACAGTATAATGAACATTAAGGTATCCCGCAGGGCCGGTGGCCGCATAATAAATGCGGCACTAACTGGCAGTGATAGAGACACAGTCAGCCACCAGGTGGCTGCAACAGTCTCTACGTGGCGTCGTCCTATCGAATAACAGCCGCAATACTGACAGACAGTGACGGCTGTCCGTCATAATTAGGAATAGGAAATCTCAACCATCTAGCTCGCCCTGTAACGGACTGAGAGAATGTCGTATTCATGTTACATGACGGCGGTCAGTTTTTCGTGATGCTACTGGAAGAAGACACCCGACAACACCATAACGCACGTCCAGGCGATCTTTAACTCAAGTCTTTTCAGTTTTCACTAAGCCTATACCCAGCAGCATTCACGTATTCAACAACTTCAGCCACTTGAAGGTTAAGGAAGCACGGAAACCCATCTCAAAGCAACAGAGTGTCACCTGCCGCATGAGATCACACAGTGTTACGTGCCACCCGACATAGATAAACGCGTCCCGTCTTAACGCCAGCCAAGCAGGTCGGCACTCGATTTACCTACCCCGGATGGATGGAAGGTTAAGTTGGCCTGGGTGATTGGTTACACAGCAAAAGATGTTACCATGTTACCCATCCAGCTGGTAATCTGACTTCGTTTGCTCAAGCCCATCGCGTTATAGCTACCAGAGCAAACCAACACTTAGGGTTGGTTTCTCGTTCATCTGGTTAATCAGTCAGCTAAACGCAAGCTTAGTAAAACACGATTGATTAAGAACCAGGCACCGGCTCGTGAATGATCTGATAGACTTGTAAGCTATTACCGTGTCTAGCTGAGCTAGCCAGCTCAACGGTGAGGCGGTCTCCTCGTCGAGTTCGTCAAACTTGTCCGCTGCTGCCACAACTCTTCCAGTCCTTCGAGCTCGACGACGCTCGCTGTCTGTATATAGACATCATAACGATTAACCACCCCATTAATCACTGAAAAATGAATCCCTACATATATATCCACGAAAAATAATCGTCCTATTTTCAGCTAAGCTCTGAGAAATGTCCGCAACGACGACTCTTCAGCTCAGCTGGATAAATTTATGTCAGTTAACGATCATCTCTTTCTCCACGTAGAAATCGTCAACATTGCTATAATGCAATTTGCCTAGAAGACTGGATGAAATAAAACTCATTGAGTGTATCGATCTTAGGCGGGCCCCTCTGTGCATTTGTGACTCAGCTCCTAAATTCTAAACGATAGCATAATTGATGCTCTCAGATTCCAACAACAATCATGTAATTTCCTGGGTTTTCATTGAAATTAATGATTCAATGTATTCGCCATTAATTAACTGAAAAGTTAACAGTATCGAATTCTGCAATCGTCACCGTCTCTGCGTGTAGTTCGTCGTTCGACGGCGGTCGAGTCCTCAGCGGTCTGCGGGCGGCACGAGTGAACTTGAGTTAGTCCCGGTGACGGCACGACTGTGTCGAGGTCTACCCACGATGACGACGATGACGCGGGGCAGTGCGGCAGACTGCTGGAAGACAGAGCGTCGGTGCATTGCTGCGGGCTGTCGTCTGATGTCAACCAAGGTAGATTATCGCCGTTCCCACATTGCGTTCTGCCGTTCACTGACACACACCAGCACACAGTAGCAATTCAACAGTCTAGACTTCTCTCCCACTACACTTATATATTTGACAGAAAACGCGAACACTCATAAAAAGAAAACATTTTGAGGCGACGTGATAAACATTTCGTACGTCACTGTCCATGTGAACCAATCGCTTCTTGCAGCAGCAACGGTGAAGACTGACTGGACTGAGGACGCAAGCAATTATACTGACACACCAAATAGTTTGCTACTAACTTATTGGCCTCACTACAAACTGTATTAAGTAAGGACTTAAAGATCAAAGACCGCTAATATCCAAAATCCATGGACTAAACCAAGTCGGAAGACGCTGTAAGCTGCGTGAGATGGATGTGATAGTTGCGGGACCACACGCAACATCTTCACGCCTTTGTAAGATCTACTATATAAGAGCCAGGCGTCTGACCCAGCAGCAGTAGGGGCGCGTGGCAGGTCAGACGGACCACACGCTGCGTGCCTAGTACTAGGTTGCTGTTAGACTATACTGATAGCACATCGGGCGTGCTGAAAGCGTCATTAATCAAGACGAAGTCACTAGGCCAAACAGACGGATAAACTGATAGACAGAGAGCGGGATGTTTTGTTACCAGACCCCGAGCTAATAGCGCGCAGACGATTTACACAGCTTCCCGCATGCCAAATCACACACATCGACACACAGTTACTATAGGATATAGTAACAATAGCCTGGAACGTAGATCTAATAAACGATATAGGTAGAAACCCAACAAAAATGTTGAAAATCCGTTGCAAACAGATGCGTTTTGAGAAGGTTAAATGCTCCAACATGCATTTGCGGCGGCGCTAGAAAAGTTTACAACGCTTTTTCATAAAGCCGTATTCAAAGCAAACGTGGATTCAAACAGGCTCCCCAAGAAAGAAAAATGGTGGAAATTTCGAATTTGCTGTCATGAAATGGTCTTTGAGAGTTGTAAACGAATTAAAATGCGTTTGCAGCCTGGGCTCTGCTAACTCCGCTGGGGAAGCAGCTAGCAGCGCTCCCCCGACCCCAGCTGCCCGGATGTTCGTTGACACCCTGTTTGCCAAGGTCGTTTGAGTAAACGGTTCTGTGCGAAAAGTTGGTTTATCAACCACGTCAAATAAGTCGACCTATACAATTTTTGCACGAAGTTTTCATTGTCTGTGTATGGACAGCTAAACCATAGAGAGTCGATTAGTGGGGTTGGTGCGACTTGGGGAAAGGACAAAAGGTTGCTAATCCCTGGCGGCAGTCGGCGAGACAACAAAGCGACGTTGACCTGCCAAGAACACTCAGACAACGCATAACAACTTCATCACGTCTTTATGATCTGTCAGTCTGTTCATGGTCTGTCAGTCTTTCTGTCTGTCAGTTCAGACTTGGACCAGCTGTCGACTTACGACCTGTTCCAAGTCCTACATCATCGTCGTCCATACAACACCTCAGCATCTTGTCTCTCTCTTTCACATTTGCGAAGAAACGTCATGCATGCATTTCACGAGCGCATTCAGTCTATCATTCGTAAAGTGTGACTACGGCCTAAGGTCACGTGTCATCTTTATATGAAGTGTCGGGTCCGACCACAGATAGTTAGCCACGTGAAATAAAATTGGCAAGCTTTGGTAGGTCATTACTATACAAAAACGTTTCACCACTACCCAAGTTCTTAACAGAGTATCTCGGGAATGGGCCTTAGCCTGTTTTCTTTTACTAAAATCTATTCCCCAGAGCATTCTACTATATCCTTCTTAAAAATCTTAAATCTTAACACATGTAAATTGATATAACCATGTCCTACGTTCATGACGCCGAAAATGTTGCACAGCACTTCTTATTTTACAAGTAAGATGACAGTAACCACAAACAAAAAACGTAAAGTCCTTCCCGATCCACAAATCCCATGGGACAATGCTGATCTCCGTTTTCTCAGCCCTTAGCCAGACACCAGTTTACACCGCGACACCACTAGTGTTTGAACTGCTGGGGACGGGGATTGAGTGGATTAAACCCTCCTAACTGTTTTCTCAACCCCCTAACACACTGTCAAATTATGTATTAAGAGGGGAGGGGGTCAGCTATACACTATATACATACAATTTACATCATAATTTTGATCGAACCCCACCGTCGAAAAGTTCAACCCCCCGAGCTAATTTTTCACACTTCAAGCACTGGACACCATAGATACGGGGCCAGTGCATCGCGAGGTGTGTCTGTTTACTTGCCAGCTTTTGCTGGTACTCAGCGCGCACACCGGGAGGAGCGGCCAGGCTGAGTTGATCTGGGTAACTTTAAACAAAATGATGTTTAAACAACAGCGCACAACAGACCGTGTTTGTACTGGTGAGGCAGCGAGCTATTGATGACGTCACGCGTGAAAGCGGAAGCGGAAGTAGGAGAATGACGACTGCGCCGTGGCGTGGAGCAGCTGGCGACCAGGTCGACGGTCGCCGAGGTCTGTTGCCAGGACGTGTCACAGTCACCCTCCGATGAAGACGGCGGCAGTTCATTATCCAAACCGTCAACCGCCTCACCGTTAAACACTGTTCACAACAGATAACTTATTAATATATTGCACTGTCTATAAAAGTATGAAGCCTGTACACAAACCGATCATTTATAGTTCAGTAGTTGAGAAGCTTCGACGGCGTAATGACTAAAAGCCTGGAACTCGACAGCTCGCAAACTACGCTTCGATTCCCGCTCGTACTGTTTTTATCAAGAGCCCAGCTGTCGCTAGGGATAGCCGACCGTAACATAACTTGATAATGATACTTTCCGGCAAATTGCGGTCAAACCGCTGTAGATTGCGGCATGATTAGGCCTACTAATGACAGCTTGTAGAAACTTACCAACGTCCTATCCAATAATAGGCCTGCCATCGCAGACTCCTATATACGACGTACCGTTTAGGCACAATATATAACGTTACAGACAGACAGACGACAAAACGTAACAATAGCCTGACCGCCCTTGACCATACTAAGTACAGTCGGCTAGAATCTTTTTTTTTAATTCGCGAAGTGAAGTTCACCTTTTTATATAGCATACAACAAAAACAACAAACTAATTACGATCCGCGCCTTAAGCACTTATTTTGTAAAAAAAAATGGAATCAAAAACATGTTTCGCCTTATAATCATAGTCAGAACATTGTATTTTATTTATTTTAAATTTTATTGATCTTTCATACTTTATATTATTACATTGTAATCCGGCCTTTGACCGTAACACCGTATAGCCTAAATACATTTAACCAGCCAATCATTAACTAATAATTGATTAAAGATTTAGTTTCGTTGTCTGTTGTCCGACGCCTGCCTCACGTACCGTTGTTCTGATACGTGTCCATCAAAGATCTCTGAGGCCTGTCCGCCGAGCACTGTTGACGATCGCGACGGTTCTTCGTCTGATGATGCAGTGGCCAGTCTTTCTTCGTTGTCATCGTCGACCCTGCGAGTGCGTCAGTCGACCTGGTCGCTGCGTCAGTTGTTCGCGGTTTAACGGCAGAAGAGTTGCGCCGGTCATCGCCTGACAGGCGAGACATCAGTTTCTTGCGAATGTTCGCCACGCTTCCCTTCGCCGCCATGGCGCCCGGTAAATAGCCTACAGTCACAACGACGACAAACAAAATAACGAGCAAGTTTTTCTTTAAAAAACCTTTATCGCGAACAATTAAACTGCTGCTTCTCTGCTAGATACCTACAGAGATTGTCGCTGTCGCCTATGTTGACTGTGGGTAGGTTGACACGCGAGATGTTCTTCTTCTCCGTTGTCTTCGAAGACGCCGCGGTTTTAGCGCTGTTTTGTAGGTTCAAAACTATGAAGTTAACGACGGGCAAAGACAGTCGATGGCTATGACCGTACTCGGCATAAGCCACCTATATGGTCGTCAATTTGATACCCTCATCGCCGTCGACGCCGCAGTAACAGTACTTAGGCCTAATCCAAAAAGATTATCCGCTTTCCGCATTTAGGCGATAACCAACGCCTAATGACTAGCTAACTGTGCTGCGACGCGGCTGAAGCAGGCTGCCAGGTAACAACAGCGCTTGATGGCGAATCTCGGTTTTAAGTTCAACAAACGAGCGACTAATGTTTATCGTTAGTGGCGCCGCTCTGCGACGTTTACACAAACCAGCCGCGCAGACCAGGCAGTGGCACCATTCATCATTAGCGTCAGCAGCAGCAACAACAAACGGACGAAATCCCCGCTTTCTCTTCTAGGACAAATTCCGTCCTCATGGAAGATCAGCGTTGCCGATAATGATGACACACACCCTAGTTTCGTGTGTAGATAATGAAAATAACCATTGTGAGAGACACGCAACATTTACGAATCACCCCGCAATAGGCTAGAAAGCCAAATAGTTTTGCATTACAGTCTGTTTTAGTGTCCGTCCGTAATACGGAGAGGGGTTATTTTTGTTCGAGGGGGTTATGTCCGAAATTCGCAGCAGCAGCGGCGGCGGCAGCATGTTGTGTGTAAAAGCGTGTTAAGAACGAGCAAAGTCACACACTGTAGCGTAGCCTGTAGACTTAGGCCTAGTCCAGGTTAGGAATCTGGCAATTGACTGATCTACGACCCCAGTGCATGCAAAGTGGAGACAGCTGCTACTGCAAAGCAAGAACTTCTCCGGTCTTATGCGGAGGCCTACCGCTTGCATGTATTCATCCATCCGTTACGGCTTCGATCAGCCAAGCAGCCAGTCAGAAGTGCCACCCTCGGACGAGCAGATTCAAGGTGGAATAAAAGTTGCGCCCAGAAACAACAAATGAAACTATCATAACGTAACCGAGTGCAGCATCAGTATCTCCTCAGCATAAAGAAGTGAACACGACTGATGTAGAATTAAATACAGAAATATAAATTCAGCCATGCAGCGGCCGCACTGCAGCCGAAGGTGTACTGACTATACTTACTGAAACCTCCAACACGCACATAGTTAGCAGCTATGGCAGAGTCGGCGCGACGTAATCTGCATCACGACATGGCTTCAGCGACAGGCGCAAACTACATTAGGCCTCTGCGTTCTGCAAATTAGATTTCACCGCCCGACGTTAACGCTTCAAGATACCGTTCGGTACAGCAGCCTGTCGCAATGACAGAATAGGCCTATACTGTACCTTAGTGTAATAATTTCTATTTTCACCTTTGACGAGCAATAACGACTACTTTCTTTTACAATATAAATAGATCAAAAAGTGACATATCATTTTAGTCATAACTGCACCAAATATTGGCCGATTTTCAAAATTCTTTCACTGACGTATCCTACGAAAAACTATAACGTAGCCAAGCACTAAAGATCCCACGTACACACATTTTAGGTTCAGCGCGTATTACATCACATAAATTGCTTATCAGTAAACTCATTTTGTGTAATATTAATCACGACGCGTGTATCCTTAAAATTTTACACCGTTGCGTAATCGTGACATCGTACGTATTCTTTCAAGCTCAAAATGTGCAAAAACCGTTTTCGGTCGACGCGGCGTCAAAGGCGCCTTCCTTGACCCCGCTGATAACTGTGTCTAAAGACGCGTACAAAGCGACGTAACTGAACTGAACTAAACTGAACTGACACGGTTTAGTTTTTGACGGACTGGCTAATGAGCGAACAAAGTGAGAACACTGGTCATTAGTTGACGCGTACGTGCGCTTAGTCACGTAGTTACCGACGCCGTTAGACAGAGCCTACCGCAATGCTTTACTGTTTCCCCATTGGTCAGTTCCTCAATCACTAAACCATATCAGTTCCAGTGGCATAGCCAAAGGGGGGAGGGGGCCCAGCCCCCCACCAATCCTCCAGACAAAACATAAGCATACGTATAAACTGCACAAAATTTGCCAATTTCGTCAGTTTATTTTCAGGAGAAAAATTAAAATTGTTCCCATGTACCAGATCTCATCTTTTAAAGCTAAAATGCACCAAATGCAATTTTGGCTGGGGCTCTGCCCCAGACATCGCTGGGGAAGCTTACAGCTCTCCTCCAGACCTCCTGGATTTTAGGGGGTCCTACTTTTAAGTGAAGGAAAAAGAAGAAGAGGGCACGGGAGGGGAGGGGAGGGATAAAAAGGAAAGGGCAGAAAAGGAAGGGACAAAAGGGGAAAGAGAGGGGAGGGAAAGAGAGATGAGCTCCCAATTGAAATTTCTGGCTACGCCACTGATCAGTTCAGTTCAATTCAGTTAAGTTCAGTTACGTCGCTCTGTACGCGCCTTAACGGCGTATACGACACTCCCATGCACAAAGCTTATAGAATGAAGGGGTATCAGATGGGGACAACAGTACTATCCCCATTTCTTGCTCCCTTGACGCTCTGGTGTGTTTTCCTCTCGCCGCCTTGGTGCTTGCTGCAAGATCATCGATCGTTTGTGTATTTGCTAAAATTCCGTAGACCCAGCCTATAGAATAGGCAGTGACCACACCTAAAGCGCGTTTCCACACTACCTTGTGAAACGTCAGAAAACTGTGGTACATGTATTAAAAGTAGTTAGTGAATGCACCAGTAAAGTAATTTAACTGCGGAGAAATTAGTGGTTAAACCAAGATCGAAACGGTCGATGCAGGCATCACGAGATCGACAGCAGCAACTGACTAGACGAGAGAGACTGTAGAGTTACGATGGAAACACGATAGTTCCGGCGTGCCCTAGGGTTAGTCAGGTTGCGCGAAGTAGAACTGACGGGCGTAACCAGACAGTTTTGTGCGTAGACCTATAGGCTTATAATCCGCGGCGACGCGTATCGCGTACAACAGAGCCACGAAACACAGGCTTATGCCCCGCTGGACAGACAAGCACAAATGATCGTAGTGCTACTGGTGTGCGTGGGCCTACAACAAACAAGAAGGTCAAATCGCCAACAATCGTTGGGCTTGATACAAAAAAAACTTAAGTTTGGTCTTTTTTGGCAAAGGAGTTATGCTTTCAGGTTGTCCGTCGGCGAGTGCGTCCGTGCGTCTGCACTGCGTCACGAAAGTTCATCAGTTAAGTATAACCTACAATATCTTAAAACTCGATGCAAAAAATTTCACCTGGTTTTATAATGTAGCTTAGACGTAAAGTTGGCAGGTCAAGGTCAGTACAAGGTCACGTGAAAGACTTCGGGACCCCATAATACCAAAATCACTCAACTATTATAATAGCCTAATTACCAAAAGTTCAGTGTTGATCGATATCTCCCGAATACCAACACAGTCAAATTTAAGTAGGCCTATTTTATACGTAACACGCTACACGCAGATAACACATTCGCGTCATAAAGGTTATAAAATCAAAATCATATATTTATTTCAGTGAGCTTTGCGATGAGCGGTAGCATCTTCCTCGACGTTTATAGACGTCCAAGTATTTTACCTAGAGTTCTGTCTTCTGCAAATAGGCTATGCAGCATGATCTAAAGCATTCTGTACAGCCTGATCAGTCGCGAAGCTTCCAACGCAAAGTGGACTATTCGCTTCTCATCACACTCATGCGTTTCGTAGGGCTACTGTATCCTATCGACACGTTTGCTGCCATTCATTTTAGCCGTCAACGAGGTTGTAGCCACGCACGCAGCTTGGCTATTGACAGCTTCCGCATCGTTTTCATCGCTAAACTCAGCAGCATTGCAGCAGCAGCAGCACACTACGGCAGCATCCACAAGCTATACGCTAGCTATTTTCGTCGTTACTCGATCGAGTCTCGGTACCTGAAGTTATTCGCAGTCACAAATCACCGACGTTATCAAGGTCCAACGTTACGACGTAGTTACACGCTAACACATACTCAAAACGCTTTTGCATAATGCATAATGCTTTCTAGTTTGTTTAATTTTTACATGTAACCACGTCAAAAACAACTGTTACAAGATAGTCAAGCCTTGCTGAAGACTCAGCATTAAACACTGCTTGTGGGCCATGCCTATGCAATATTTCGTGAATCCATGCAGGCCAATCGTTTTAAGCAAAAAACGCACAAAAACCCATGTGACCTTGAACTTTAATCTTAATATTCAATAGGCTCATATAGATTGTCAAGGTACATATTGTGCAAAATTTCATCAAAATAGCAGCAGTTTATGAGTTAACGTGCTGACAGCGCCTCGACGTTGAAAACAATAGGCCATACTGTCGCCGCTTCCGCGAGCAGCAAAATGTTTCAGCGACTGCTGGCTGCCTGCAACTTACACGGCCTGCCCAGCAGAAACAGTTTACATTTATTTTATTTAACCACTGCCCTACAAGGCAAACTCTGTAAAAGTAAAAATGCTTGCGGCTCAATTCTGGACCACACACGAGCACAGAAGCAAATATGTATAGGCTAGGCCTAGGCCTACAGATGATGACTGATCACGGCGTTGATTCATCTGCACCTAGGTTTAGCCGTCCGCCTTTCAGCATCTCACAGCAAGAGTTTCACGCACCTTGCTGGATGGATGCCGGTGGGCTTGGCTCGCCCCATGCGCTGACTGCAATCCAGTTATCACTCAGCGGAGCGGCACGTCATCATGAGTGATTGACACGTGCTCTCTCTTTCCATCGCTCCTCTTCTAGTAATTGATTCAGCAAACACTGACAACTGCGTCTGCACGCCGAATTAACTCTACTAACTGTTACTGCAACTGCAAACAGCACCGCAGGATTAAGACAGAAACATTATGTCGGTCCAGTGCCGACATTGTGCGGCCATCTCCTGCTGAAAATTTGCACACCAGGGGAACCTTCGCGCCAAATATGGTTTCTCTACACATGTTTTTTTTCTAGTTAGGAGCCCGTACGGTCACTCAGACAAACGGACGGACGGACGAACAAGTAAAAACCGTAACGTGGCCTATTAGGACGGCCGCATAACAATATAGCGAAAGTCTGAAATGTCTTGGCAACATTCCGGTGCATATAGCGGCTGAAACAAACGTCTTTACTTATTTACTGAGAATGTAGTTATTATGAGCCAGAAGTAATACGAGCTCAGATGTCTCACGTTAGTGACGCAGACTAAACATTAAGGATGCGAAAAGGAAGAAGTCTAAGATACCAGACCGGGTTGGGCTACCGTAAGCCAGCTGCAGTGATGACGTACAGTTGATAAACACCTGTAAATATTGGCTCACGTGGTATCTGCAGCGCCAACTTGCCCGCCTTCTGAACTAGCAATAGGCTAAACAGTCAAAGTCAAGTCTGTTCTCTGCGGCGTTATGATAGGAATTATGATAGGAATTGGCCGTTAGCAGCCAATGCTTTTAACGAACTAGGTCAACATCGTAACAGTCCTGAGGCTTACTTCTCCATCTCCCATCTTCATTTATTTCGTTCAAATTGGCATTTTTTTGCAAAAATTGCGACAGAAAAAAATGCAACACACAAAATGAATAGGACGCTAAACTTGCCATATCGACCGTAACCACTTCCACTAATACTCGCATTACTCGGTGTGCTTACCGGGGTACACCTAAGGAGGTAAGCCTATGACCGCCGTAGGTGAGTATAGGTTAAATACTAATACAACTAGAAACGTACGTTATCCTTGCCAGTAGTAATCCGCCTTTATATTCATCGAACAACGTGGCTGACATGTCACCGAGACAGACAGAGTACTATATACTTGCAAAAAACTTGCATTGCAGAGTTGTATTGCAAAAGTAGTTAGGGCCTACGTTGTTCGTCACAACGTGGCACGATCACAAGCAAACCTTGTCGATGTCGGCGTCGTTCGTTCTTGTTCAAGCAGAGACAGACAGCATTAGGCCTACAGTCCTCACATCGATGCAATCGAACGCCGCTGTCAAACATTCATTACTGTTCGGAGGCAGTCTGCGACTCAGCTCAAACACGAACGTGACAAGTAGGCCTACTAGCCAACTGAAAGACAGACGTGATGAAGGCTGCAGCACCGGCCGCAGGCGATGACCACCCGCGATATACTCGCTCTGCTTGCTCGCTCCACCAGTTTCAACGTCTTGGAATCGTTCACGCACCACCGACATCCCAGCCAGAGAGCGACTTTTTCACTAAGCGTATAACAGGCGCCACGCGGTCGAGCAGCACATCTTGTAATGTTAGGCCTACCGCACTGACCCGACAAGCTGCCAGTTTAACTGCTGTTGCTGCTGCTGTTGCATTGTGACGTCTTGGGGAACGATAAGCTCACGCCGGAATTCTTCTTTTCCAATAATGCGTCCAGATTCAGAGGTGAGTAAATGTCCTGCATGAAAATAAACTTACCGTAGCCTTATAACTTAGCACATACTGTATCCTGATTTTGGTGCCCACCTGGACATCTGATTAATCCTAGCCTTGATCCGGATCTGCGGACTATTCCGTCAATTTAAAAAAAATAATTTTATACCATATTGCGTATTTGCGATTCAAACGTCCAAGAATAAACGCACTAGAATTAGTGGAGGCGTGAACTGCCCCGGGCCCAATGCCCACTCTCAACTTCTTCCAACCGGTTTTTGAACTCGACGATTGGGCTTCATTCAATTCCGTACCACTGTTTGCCATGCAATCGTTGTAATAGGCCGCATTAGCATTATATGTCTTGCCCGTCCGTCCCGTTCGCGCACTTAACTAAACAAAAAATTTGAGCTGATGCTCACGAGACGCGCGAAAGCCTATAGCAGTTCTTATTCGCATTCTTCGCGTTCATTCTTGGAGTGTGCGCTGCAGCCGAAAATCTCAAAAATCAATAAAAACTCCTTATTTTGGTAGTTCAGAGTCTTTCAAAGTCATCGATGTTAATACGACTGAAAAGCTCGTCACTATAGTACTTGTTGTGATAGGCAGCATGCCCATGCCTATCTGCAACCGTTTTCTCGAAAGACTGGCCAAATAACGGTAAAAAACGACTTTTACAGACGCACGGCTCTTTGATGCCCTCGTGCGCAGGTTTCCTTAAACCTAGAAAATCGAGATTTCGACCATCGAAATCTACACTCAATGCTAAAAATTTCATACGCAGCTTCTCCATGTCTATCTCAATTGATTTCGGCGCAATTCGCTCTTGAATGTGTCTTGCAGCCGAAAATCGCCAAAAAATCCACAAACCCCTTATTTTGGCGTTCAAAGTCATCCAAGGTCATTGAATTCGGTGGCAATCGAGAGCCAGTGTACAACTTCCTGTTAGTGATTATAATAGTAACCTGGGCCTCATCTCGCACCGTTTCTGAGATACAGAGACTTATTGACTGAAAATCGCAAATTTTTCCCACCCCCTCATTTAGCGTCCTCGCTGGGGGTGACCCCTTTCGAATTTACGAAAAACCTTTACGGATCCTGAAATAGTCTTCCAGGCAGCCGACGGTGAAGATTTAGTGATCCTAGCTTGCACCGTTTTGACTGATCCACCTGCGTGACAGACGGACAGACAGACAAAATTGCGATGGCTATATAATACGCGCTGAAGACAGTAGTTCCTTTCAGGCGTAAAAAAACAAAAATGCGTGTAAAAACCAAAATTTAGAGCAACCAGGATGCCAATTATTTTCAGCTCAAACGTAACTGAGTCAGAGCTAGTGTAGGCTATAGCTATAGGGCGCCCGCATATTATGTCGGCACTGGGCTGACTATCACGATCTGCGCTTCTTTGCTATTACGCCAAAGCGACTGCGATTGATCGCAGCTAGCGATCCCCGACGTGTAACGTAAGCGCGGCGGCAAGGCACGAGGCAGACCGGACGGTAAGGCACGCGTTGATAGATTGATTCTCTTCAGACCTGACACACTACGCACAGACGTCTTACGTTATGCCTAGTACGCGTCAAGACCCAAGACGCCGCAGCTGCCAAGAAATCGGTGACCAGACCACATGGTATGTTACGTGTAGGCCTACGTCCAGGATGGGTCAGGTATTTCTGGCATGACCGCTGCCCAAGAGAGCGCCGTACACGCGCCATTATAGGCTCCAGGCTATGCGTGTAAAACTGTCATTAACGCAACATTACTGGATCTTACAATTTACAAGGCCAAACGACTTTTGCACCAGAGCATATTTAGTTATGCAACTTTTCCTTATTCTTTTCATTGTATTAACTTGCAGTTTTGCAATATGCTGTGTTGTAACTTTCTGTTTATCGCCATTGACGTTTGACTGTTGAGAAATAGGCTAAAGATTACTTAGCCTACTTACTTACTTACTTAATTTTTTTAAAAATGACACCGTGACCATATGATAACAAAAGTATTTTTTTCACTCAGCAATTCAATACTGAATATGTAAGCGGTAGGCCTATGAATCAGTGTCATCAGTAATCAGTGGCGGATCTCAGAGCTCGAAGTGAGAAAAAATAAGTGCCGGTATGGTAGCTTTGCCTTCTTTCCCTTCGTCTCCTCAATCTAGCGCTATTTTAGCTACTGATCGATGCAAACATTAGCAACCAGTTACCTAAATCTCAGAAAACAGCCTGCAAGCATACCGGTATGCTTTTTCTCAGAAAAGAAGTGCCGGTATGCTTTCCAAGCGGCCAACGAAGTACCGGTATGCCATACTGGTCCATATCGTCCCACTTCGAGTCCTGGCGGATCTAGAATTTTGAAATAGGGAGACGAAAAGGTAATGGGGAGGGGCTGTGCTCCCTCCCAAGATTTTTTAAAAAATTTTTATGCAGAAATAATGCATTTTATGCAAAATTATCACCTGATTATAACATGCATACAGGCAATAGGGGTGCGGCTGCCCCCTCGCCCCTCCAAAGATGCCGAAAGAGGTACCCCGCGCGAAATTGTTATTTTACCGCTACTAATAACTCTTCTGGCTTAAACGGTCTGTTGACGGGTTTCTCGTGGATACGAGCATCGATGAAATTGAACGACCATGAAGCTCTAAAATAGAGGGTTTTAGTGAAATTTTTGCGACTTCGAGCAGCAACGCACGTTTAGAGTCAATTATGGTCGAAATTACTGGAGACAAACTGAGACAGATCTCAGCATATTGAAAACGCATAAGCAGCGTCGTGGCTTAAAAAGTAAAATCGGCAGAAATCTGCAGCTTTTCGACAGACAAGTGCACATTTCAGAGTTCAGACAGAGGAATTATGGGAGCTCAAAATGTTATTTTTGACCAAAGTCCAAAAATGGAGAATTTTACCACAAATTTAGTAATTTTGGACAAAGTTTTAAGACAAAACAAAATTTTTCTGACAGACTAAAATATAGAGGCAATTGCACCCATCCCCATATGCCACAACGCCACTGATGCACATGCATAGCTATAATCAGTTAATCACCATCCGTCATTACTCAGTCGGCAGAAGTCGGACAGAGTTGCATGGTTGGGCGTTCTGTAGAGACAATCAGATGCACGCTGACCGCAACCGACATGCCTATAGACCACGGCTAAAGACCTTGCCACATCATTCACCGGCAGGCTATACTGCTGCTGCTGCTCAAGTGATTAACTTTACCAATGAGAGAGAGATAACACACTGCCGACATTATGCGGCCGTCCGCCTAATGTACTCGTGTACTGCTCTCTGCATTTCTAACTCTAACCTCAGCCCTGAAACTCTGAGCTGAAAATTGACACACCAGTAACTACTCCAATTTTGTTTTTTCGCGCCTTTTTGTTTTCGAGTTATGAGCCCATATGGAACAGATGGGCCAGACCCATAATGCAGCCTGTTAGCAGGATGGCCGCATAATAACTTCAACAAGATCATCAAGCCTTGCTCATGGCTAAGTACTGTCCGCGGGCAGCTGCAATATCATGCACACAAAAACCACAAAAACCCACATGACCTTTGACCTATGACGTTGAAACAGTCATTAGAGTGCTAAAGATTGTTGGGAAACATGCAACTACCTTCATGCAAAATTTCGTCGAGCTAAGTGCAGCAGTTCGTGAGTTATCACAGTAACAGAGAAACAAAGAAAACTTAGCAGCGATGCCGAAAACAATACTGTCGTCGCCAGTGGCGGACCCCCAATGACTGGATGCATCTTAAAACAATCAAAAATTTTGTACAAAAATGCATTATTTCTGCACAAAATTTAATAAAATTTTCTGAGGAGGGAGCTGTGACACAGCCCCCTCCCCTAACCTCACCCTTTACTCTTCCACCTCCCCCCTATTCCAAAATTCTGGTCACTATCGAGAACAGTAACAAGTACAGCAGTTTGTCTGTGCTATGAGCTGGTTGTTGACATCAATGGTGACAAAATGTCAACTGTCTGTCCGTGACTGAACCTGAGCGGAATGTAACCTTCATTGTCAGCACCGACAACGCACGGCAGACCATCTAGTAAATACAAAGAGCACACAATCACTACTGATGACAATGACCATAAGATCGTGCTGTTGTGATAACAATACAAACTAGAAGCTAGTGGTGGCGGAATCTAGTGGTTAACACTTTGTAACTGATTAGCGTAGCTGCTCTACGCTGGGCTGGTTTAGTACTAAGATGGGTGACCAACGGCAGACGGTAAACCCACTCAGTATGTAACAAGCTACCTAGGTCAACTCAGCCTGGCCATCCCTCAGTGGGTAGGTGCAATGCGTACCAAGAAAACTTTGGAAAAGGCTAATTAAGAAAACGGAGATCAGCCCTACCTTATGGGCCTAAGGCTTTATGGCTTATTACATCACGCTACGTACTGCTACACAATCTAATCCATTGTTCCTCAGGCCATGCACCACTCCTTCAAAAGCATCATTGAAATCTGTTCATAACGTTTTCATTATTCCTGATGACACACGGACAAACATAGGTAAAGATAAATGTTACTGTAACCTGGTCCGTCTTTCTTTCTGTTCGTCTATGGGTTTTTCAGCGACAAATTTTGCATTTTGGGGGAAAAATTCTCGAACAAAAAATGCAACAGTGTTCTGACAGCCCAAAATTAAAGGGGGGGACAACTGCTTCCTGTGCTCCCTGCCACAAAGTCACTAGCGTTGTAAGCTGCAACCAAAGAGACACTGAGTCTGACATGGCTGGCAACACCACCTAATAATATCAAGACAGAATGTACATACTGATGATGAACTCCAGTGTGGACGTGACATTGAACGCCTGTTTCACAACATCCAGTCTGAGTCGACCATGACCATCAAGCAGGAAGGCCTTCTGCACCATCATGTCACTGGTTCTGATGAACACAAGGTAAGGGTCTGACACCGGCCGACAGGTGTAGTGGTCCAACTTAGTGACGAGACTACACCACAAATTACACCAATGATACTTACTTGTGATTCGTAAGCCAAACTGAGGAACTAATCAACAGAAGATACCAAACATATGTACGCACTTGGTTTATGTTTAACCGACCACAAAAACAAACCTCTTTTTTATTATAGGTTGGGTCATTCCCAGAAATAAATGCCCGGAAACCATTGCCAGAAAATTGTACCGGTGAGATGTCCTTTTTGACTTACAGCCAACAGCTTCAAAGCACTAAAGAATTAAGACTAAAAACAGATAAGATTAACCTGACAGTGATATTTACACAGTGGGCACACGCTAGCAATACTGTCAACAAACGATATATAAAAATGCCAAAATGCACAGAAAAAATTGTAAAATTAATACAAGTGAGATGGTTTTTTATATATATGCGACTGCAACACAAAAATTACTTAAACAAATGCACAAGCTGTTTTAACAGTCATTTTCCATTAAACCTGCATTAACCAGATGTCCCCCAGATTCACATTCTCCATAAGACCAAGCGTAAGCATCACCTAAGATCACAAGGACAGAACACTTTACTCACGTGATAAGCTGGTCGACCTTGCAATCCAGCTGCGTCAGTCTTTCCGCCTAACACGAGTAGAAAACAGAATGGTCATTCAACCAGCTTAGCATCACATAACATAACACAAAAGATGAGGAATTAATAACAAAATCAATATAACAAAACCACATATATAGGAATATTAACAACAAAAATTATCAAGCAGCAGAAGCAAAGAAATCAGCAGAAGTTGACATGCATGAAGTCTTAACATATCTTATCATAACCAAAATAACCTCTAGGGCAACTCTTGTTGCTCCTCATCTGTAGCACAAGAGGGATAATGTATGCAAACAAACAGGTTAATTACAGCACAGCAGAAACAGAGAATAATGAAAAATAAAAATACAAAAAAAAACCAAAGTAAAAAAACCAAGCATACAATCCAAATGCTTACTACAAAAGTGCACCAGATAATAATTAGTTACAGTCGGCACCTGCGCAGCAAGTATGCTAAACAGCTGAGTACTGGATATCGAATGAATAAGCGAATGAATGATAAAAAATGACAGTTACCTGCACAGCCAGCTGATGAGAGAGGTGTGACAGTTGTTGTGCTATGTCTGATGAATTCAAATTGTTTGGACGTTCTGCTGCAGATGCTGCAACTGTCAGTTGACTGGCAGTAGCTACTTCACTGTGACTATCAACACTGACCTCATTTTTCCCATCACTCTTCACACAGTTATGTGAAGTCTGCATTATTTCTGCTGATTTGTTCAGCCTCTCTGATAACTCAGCCCTACTACTGCTCTGAGTCTGACTATCACACAATGTTGACAGTGATTTAGAACCTTCTGGCATTGAAGGCCACATAACGACGTTTTGATGAAATCGAGCTGGAATATCACAAAAGTCAACCCGCTCGGTTTCTAATTGGTGAACATCAGAGCAATCACCGAGCTCTGTGATTGGTTGAGCAGATGACACAGAGACCTGTTCAGTTTCTAATTGGTCGGCAGTGCGCGAGCATTTACCAAGTTCTCTTATTGGTCGATTGGACCAAGGTTGCACATCGGTCAGAAAATGCTCAAAGTCAGCCAGCTTCACTGGATGAAAATGGCCAGAGTTCAGACGTCGATTACTTTCATCGTTTGCACGTTGGTTATTGGCAGAGTTTCCATGCTGGTTGTTGGCACTGTTTACATATCTGCTATCGCTAGAGTTCAAGTGTTGGTTTTCAGAAGAGTTTACATGTCCATTGCTGGAAATGACAATTTGTTGAAATTCTTTATCAACAGCCAAAGCGTGATGAACATCGCACAAGTCATTATGATGTGGTCGCTGTTTTGTGTCCAGTGACTCTGATGTTCCACCGACAGCAACTCTTGACGATGAGCAACCGTTCTGATCAGCTTCAGCTAACAATGCAAAGACAACGTCACCATCATCGTCATCATCATATCAGTAGCATAACAAGGCTCTGATTTAACAGTAAGTTACTGGCCCTCAGTTGCAGGGCCGAAAAGGCTGAAGCTTAAAGCGTAAAAAGGTTAAAAAAAGTTAAGAATGGGGTGAAATTTGGGGGAGGGTCAGCAGGCACCTTATCAGGTGGGAACTGGAGTGCAGTAAGCTCCCCAGTTGGGTCTGGGGCCAGCTGCCAACATCCCAAAATCGTGCAGTTTAACTAAACGATGCTCTCCCTGTCATCAAACTAAAAGTGCCAAAGACTAAAGGAAGACAGTCTTTTGAGGGGACAGTATGCTGCCACGACGAGTTACAAACGCTGTTGTATATTGGCTTCCTATGAACGACTCTTAACCCTTCAGATGCTTATACCCCTTTAACCTGGCTTTAACCCTTTCAAATGCCTTTTCCTGCACCTAATCAAACTACTCCCAGGATCCATAGGCCTAAAGCTTTTCCAGAAATTCAACAGGGGTCATTACAATCGAGGGTGTTAAATGAGAAAAGTACGAAACATTGGCGATTTTGAGCCAAATTTAAGTCGCCGTATCTCATAAACGGTGCAAGACGGCCGAGTTTACTATTGATCACTAAAAGGAAGTCCCATAAGCCCTTTTGATTTATGCAAAAATAGATAACCTTGAACGACTTTCAAACTTGAAAATAGAGAGTATGAGGTCGATTGTTCAATGCCTAGGTTGACTCACAGGAGACTTCCATCACTTCCACCTTGGGTATCTCACATTTAGGCCCTAAATGTGGAGAACGCCAACTATGGAATCGACTTCCACATGATTCAATGGAGATTGCATCTCCTGCAGAAAATTATGAAATAAAAAAACTACTTCATCTACAAGGTGGGACAAAATAGTAATCCCCTGTCATATTTTGCAAAATGCAAAATTTTAAGCAACCACATAAGAATTTTACGATGAAACTTAAAAAATTCTCACTTGTCTTGCTGAGCAAGAAAAGCGAGCGAGATTTACCTATGAGCGAGCGCAAAAACGACTGGTTCGTCGTTTACAGGTCTACAATAACTACAACTATTACCACGACAACAACAACAACAACAACTACTACTACTACTAACATACTCACGTTCAAGTAGCTGTAAGCTGAGCTGGTATTCAGCAGTTACTGAAGACGGTAGAAACACTGCTGACATAGCTGACTCGTTAGTAAGCTGACCAACCATTACCAACATTGACAAACGTCCCACATCAGTACCACGTGGCAATGCAATCAGACCTTTAGGCCGACCATCCTCAGCCAACCTCTGCACATGCAACACTTCACTTGGTGTGTACAGGCTGGCACAGAAAACTGGAACATAAATATTACATCCTTTACATAAATCGAGCAAGCAGACAATTTTGTAAACGATTAGCCTGATCATTTTCCGACTTTTAATGCACCATTCGATCAGTCTAAACCAGTGCCACCCAATGCAGGTGACACCTCAGTGGCAGCCATGCAGGCCGGTACGTGACTTACTTACCTATCCTGCAAGAATAATAAGCTGATTTAATCAATACTTATAACTTACACAAAATATTAACATATGCTGTGACAACAATGATTGACTTGGCGATATGTACTACAAATTAATACAAAAACCAAGCCTATTATAAATTTGTAACAGTCAACAACTCACAGTGCACACATTTTTTCCAAGCTCTGTTGCATTGGTGTAATGCAATGTTAACCTGACTGTCGTTCTTTTAAGCTGTTCTTAGTGCTTTTTAGGTACACATTACTTCTGAGATCAGAACTTTAGTAGCAGCTATCCATTCCATAAGCATGTGGACTAACCAACTCATGAGATTTCCAAATCTGTTGCTGAGAAAGATGAAAGATCGACACAACAGAAGCTGAGTTGGAGCCAACAGCCACATATTCATTGTTCCCCTATCCACAATCATCAAACACTGTCAACGCAACGTCACAAATCATACTCATTACTGAATTATACTCAGAGCTCTACATTTACTCGCTATACAATAGAAATGTACTGTAGTAACACCAACTGCAGATGAATCAGGTTATATTTACATCAAGTTCAGCACCAAAGAAGAATTTACAACACAATTACTACACCAATATCATCTACAGTCTAAGTCAAAAATATGGCATTAATTAAAATGTGCATTAGACCATTATTTCAAGTGACTGCAGTTCGGGCATTGAAAATACCCTGATATTTCCCCAACTCTTTGTGGCACTTTTACCATCTTGTGAAGACCCATGTACTGGACAGAATATAATATAAATGCAAATGTGCAAAATTATTATTATATTGCTATGCTATGTGCCACAAAAATGAATCACTAAAAATACTGTACTACTCCTAACAATGCTGTTGTACCAAACACAAAGCTAACGCCGCACAATTCTGAGACATTTCTCTGACTTTAGGCTGATTATTAAGTGAACATTTACATAGCACACTTTTGCACTAAGCTTGCAAAGAAATCTCTGACCCCCACGTTTACTTGACTGATGTCAAATTGCCTGATATTTCAAGGTTTCCCACACGAACCGAAAGCTCACTTTAGAATAAAAAAGATGAACACGTTACTAACATAAACAAAGAGCAGATCAGGACTGAGAAGACCGGTGAGGTTAGTGTGGCAGATTTTACTGACACAATTAGCTTCACCAAAATCAGCAGCATTGAGCATCACTAATTGTGAGCAATCAGTTCTAACCATGGCCTGCAATAACAATCCGACAGCACATCTTATTATAATCACACTCTTGTCAAAACATAGTAATGCCACTCAACAAATAACATCAAAGCAATAAAAAGTTAGATAAAAATTACACAAAAATGATAATATGCACAGTCAAAATAATGGCTTTAACTAGAAGGTGATCGAGAGAGTGCATATCTCCGCCAAGTGAAGTGATTTAAACATTGCTATTACTACTACTATGTCTACAAATACAACAACACCTACAACTACAGCCTACAACAATAAAGGGGAGGGAGAAGAAAGAGCCACTTTGCGACAGGGGAAAGGGAGGGAAAAGTAACAGCCGGCGTTGCTGCTTGATGCTGTTAGTGCAATGACGTCATTGCCATCATGAGTCATCATGTACACATCTATGGCACTGAATGGCCTATTTTGTGCTGATGTGCCATTAAGAAACTACTCACTCATCACGTACACAGAAGGAACGACAGACAGAACGGCCAATCTCTTAATCTCCTCCAATGTTCACTACGCTCACCTTAACGAAGATAATTATAAATTTGTACATCCTTAACGGATGCTAAATTTAACAGTTTGAAACCATTTCAGTCCTAGTGACTTCATCAAAACGTCTGTAATGTACTAAAGAAAAACTGAACACAAAGTTCAACTGTAATAAAACTAGAAATGACCGATTAACAAATAGCTGCACAAATGCCACGAAAATAATTTATAAAAACAACCAAAGTTTAAAACCAAAAATACAAGCAAGCAATGAAAACAACACTTTTATAGCAAATGACGAAAGGTGTGTTTAAAAACCGTATGATAAACAAATAATTAATAAAAAGGTGGTATGCATTGGCCTGACCTGCGGATTACGTTGCAGATGCAGCAACTGATGCATGGGAGATGCTGTATTGCTAGGCAACACAACCACATCACCATATCCAAGTACATCAGCATCATCTTTGCCTTCACCACGACTACTGATATCTGCAGTTTAAACAAATACTTATTCAATCCTAACTTAACATACTGGTTTCAATCAACAAAGCTGCTCTCTACCAACCAAATTACTACACCAAATTACCGATACTTGGATTGGTGACTGTCTGTGGACAGGAAAACCATCCCGGTATATAAACCAACTGCCGAAGTTACCTTTCATCCCTACCGTGGTCAGCCACCTTGTCGTGGTGGAGGGGCTTTGCACCTATGACCCGAAAGATTTCTAAAATCTGGAGGTGAGGAGCTAACTAAGAGCTGACCAAACCCGTGAGAGCAGATTTGCTACACATTACCAGTGCTTTTGTGCTGGTTTCGGCTTCACAGCCGACTACAGCTTTACAGTCGTCTATTTACGGCTTCACAGCCGTCTACAGCTTTATGGCTGCTACCTGTAACCTTATGGTTACATTCGGAGATGCGCATTAGGCCGAGCTGATACGGCCTCAGCGCTGGGCAGGTGTAAGAGCCTGCCCACTCTGGAGATAAGGTAAGGTAAGGTAAGGTTACCTTTCATCCCTCCAGGGTAGGTAAATCGAGTACTAGTTTCTTGGCTGGGGCTAAGGTGGGGACATGTTCACCCATGTCTAGTAGCATTCAACAGTGTGATCTCGTATGGTAGGTTGGCAGGTGATGCTCCATAGCTGAAACAGATTTGTACGAAGAGCCACACACACCTAAAAACTTTAGTCATGGTAAATTAGTAATAATACCGTATATGCAGTGTATGATAAAAGTACATCAAATGCTTAATATTTAATATTGCACCAACCAATATAACTAGTTTTTTTTTAAATGAAGAAGACAAACAGACCTGTAAAAACACAAAGCAAAATATATAGGCTAACAAGAAGACAAAAAAAGGGTTGGACAGGCATGGATAAACAGAAAGACAGACAGACACATACAGACCAGGCAAGTAAAACAGGTCGGTCTTGTCACTGTGACAAAGTCTATCAAGTGGCAGTTCTGTGGTACAAATGATGTGCGATGAACCAACAGCAGCCAATGCACAGATATGACCATCTATGCTAACAGTCACACACAAACATACAGGGTGGGCCAAAAAAGTGACCCAACTTGTTTTTGTCAGAACTTTGTCATATCTCCACCAAATTTAATAATTTTTGGCACACAGACAGATAGCCAAGATGATAAAATTATGTGAGGTACACTCATTGTCCACCTCACCTAATTTATGTCAATGCACTACTGTGTAAAATGCAGATGCTCCAAATTGTTACATTACGCAGTAATTATCAGTATCACCTTTTTATTATCAATTTGACACAGGGTGCCACATGATTTAATAATTTTTTGGTGTTAAATATTTCATAGCCAACTTATAAGGTCAAAACATATCTAATCCATAAATGAGTGCTGTGATATTGATCAGTTGATCATTAATGCCGCTATCAGCCATGGCATCACGTCTAAGCCACTGTGTACATTTTGGGCATAAATTCTAAAAATCTGGAAGCATGTTGTTACACAACTTATAATTTTGCTAAATAAATTACATTTTAGTTTATCGCGTGCTTAATTAAGTCATTAGAACTTTTACGGTGACAACAACTGAGCATTATGCAGCAATCTGGACCATCTGCATTTTACATGGTAGTGTGTTGACATAAATGAGGTGAGGCGAAAAGTGAGTGAACCTCACATAATTTTATCGTCTTGGCTATCTGTGTGCCAATTTGGTGGAGATTTGACGAAGTTCTGACAAAAACAAGTTGAGTGGTTTTTTCGGCCTACGCTGTATATACGAGGTAGACAGACAGACATGACCATCTACACCACACAAGATAGACAGACAGACAGACGGATGGATATTCTTACCAGGCAAACACACAAGTACACAAATATGACTCAATCATACAGACAGACAAGCGTATATTTTGTGTAACCAGCTAATGTTTTCTCGAGTTACTCCAGGTATGACTGATCCCAAAATGAAAACTTTTTGGCAGAACATTGTACAGTGTCAATGCTGAATAAAACACTCGTATTATTATTATTAAGTAAACATTTATAAAACACTAACACTGCAAAGAAATCTCTAATCTCCAAAATGACAGGAAAGCACTCCACTACACTCAGATGACATTCCAGGGCAAACTGCAGCAGCACTAACGTAAACGTTGCTATCACGAACTCGCATTGACCTTGCTGTAAGCCAGTCAAGTACATCACCATTACATTGCACTGACTTGACCCCAGAACAATGGCTAACAGGCCACTCAAGCAGTGGTAAAAAAAGCCACAAGCACACTTACTCTGGAATTGTCAAGACTTTCACAGCAAAATTATCAAAAGATATGCTGATGTCCTGCCATTCGTAAACCTGCATCAAACACACATCCTGCAAAGTAGTCATCTTTATGTTAAATTTATGTAAAAAACTGTTCAGTTTATATATGGTGTAAAGGTGACATTATGGTTGCAGATATAAAACAGCATAAATCACAAGTTAAAAATTCAAACTTTACCATTACACAGTCAGCAAAGTTCTTCTGACATGGTGTAATGGTGATGTAGTGCTTAGTCAATTTTAGGCTCCCTCGGGAAGAAGGTCCGAAGGCAAAAAGGTAATAATAATAACACTTCACTGATTGCAACTATTACTCGCTCTTTCCAGGTTTGTCACAGCAATATGCTGATGACACTCAGCTCTTCATTGTGTTAAATCCATCCGATCCATCATCTGATATTGCTAACCTCATTACCTGTCTGCATGCTTTACAGTCATGGATTTGCCTCAACGGAATGCTACTAAATCCTGATAATTCAGATGCAACACTACCTGGTACTCGTCAGCGTTCCAGAACCTCTGTTTCTGTCCGTTCTGTTGACGTTGCTGGCTGCTCAGTTTTATTGTGTGACAACATAAAGATTCTCAGTGTCACTCTGGACTGTCACCTTTCTTTGGATAAACACATTAGCTCCGTCTGCAAATCCGCTTATTATCACATCCGGTCACTCCGCCATATTTGTTTGGCTATCACTGATATGGCCAAATCAGTCGCTTCTTCCCTGGTCTGCTCTTGCTTAGACTATGCTAATTCTCTTCTTTTCGGCACCACTCAGAAAAATATCAACTGTCTTCAGCGCATCAAAAATACACTTGCCAGAGTTGTTGCCAGTCACGCTCTCCCTCGTGGTACTCGCTCATTTGATATTCTCCAGGATCTGCATTGGCTCCCAATTGATCAACGTATTGATATTGAATTCAAACTTGCCACACTGACATACAACATTCTCAACTCCTCTCAGCCTGCTTATCTACGTTCTCTGCTCAATTATCACACTCCCACACACTCTCTGCATTCTGCCAACACCATGCCCATATGCATATATGATGATGACAAATATGTTAATAATGGTGAAAGTAGTGACAATAAAAAAACTGTTCAGTTGCAAATTAAAAGAAAAAATGCAAAGAGTAATGGATGTATAGCTCTACATGTGAACCCAATTCAGAGCTACCATCATCAACCACCATACTGGATCAGAGTCAGCCACAGGTGAATGCATCTCACCTTAACCCCATAAAGGCAGGGGTTAATGCGATTTACCTAGCCTGAAAGGCTGAAAGGCTGAGTTGACCTGGGCAGTTGGTTATATACCGAGATACTTTACCTGTTGGCACACATCCAAATAGCTACCAGGCCTGGCATAGAGTTCTTGTTTTACGAGGATCATCAGTCCACCACCAATAACATGATGTTTACAGCAGAATAAGTACAAGTAAGTAAAAGCATCAGTACTGACATGCAAAGTGCAGCCAACAGCAAGAATGAGTCGAGTCCCATCAGCAGACCAACAACCACAGCTAATACTTCCACTATCGACCAGACCGCTGCACACAGACATACACATAAAAGAGAAAAATATGTAACTCTTTAGCACACACACCCACATAATATAAAATTTATAGGATAATACGAATTAAGGTAAACTAAGACAAGATAAGATATGATATTTAATATAAATGTAATCATAATGATTATACGCACACCAAATGTAAAACAGTCATCATTTTGCTCATGCAGCACAGTTTAAATATGCATGTAAGTGGCTCAAAACGTGTCGGACTTGTAATCCTGAGGTCACTCAGGGGCGCAGGTTCGACTCTGCACCGGGACACTGCCGGGTAATGACCTTAGGCAAGTTGTTCACACACATGTGCCTCTGTCACCTAGCAGTATAATTTGGTACCGGCTTTACCACTTGTACGTAAACAGGCACACCGTGCGATACACTGGCCCCATATCCGTGGTCTCGTAAAAACTGGTGTCTGGCTGAGGGCCAAGGAAACAGAGATCAGTGCCGCCCTGTGGGCCATAAGGCTTGGGAAGGACTTTACATTCACGTTTTTTATGTATATATTATACCAGTGTTGCCTAACATGCAATGTTTGTAATGACAGACTTCTCAAGAGATGTTTTCCCACCCATTTCCCAAACAATTCCAGACATTCCACGTATGAGTCACCTTGGGAGTTGACTGAATTTACTGCAGGCTATTGTAAAACAGTTGAACAGTTATCTCTTTTACATTTGTTTTATGTTACGTTGAATGACATTAAAGATATACGGTTAGAAAAGATAGCTTATGCTGTCTATATACCTTTAACTAAAGAACATGATGCTAATACAGACCAGTCACCAGGAGACAGACTGAAGACTCTATGACCAGTCAGATGTCCAGCATAGAGATAAAATTGCTGAGACATCAGCACACAAAGACTATCGTTAACTGGACTCCAGATACAGCCTAGCATTAGACGACACAACATGCATTTGGTAACATCAGCAATACATCAGAATAAAGATATGAGGTACAGAATATTTATCAACTCAAAGCAAATAGAGTTTACTTAAAAACACAACAGTACAAGTGCTTGATGGAAGCAGTTTACAATAAGGAGTTCACAGCCTGACAGTTGCCACAAAATATACAGCAGATAAGAACATAAAATCACAGCTGACACCAAAATTAACACGCTGCACCAGTGAGACTATGAAACAAACATGACTGATGATTACAATTACTCAGAGCAAAAGTGACCTTGTGGAACAGTGACGATGCTGACAGTGTACAGCTGTGACAATCTGTCACTGGTTGACATGTGACAGATTGTGATAAAAGACTGACGAACAATACTCAGCAATCCTTTGCTGAGATGACTGATGGCTAAACACCAGCTAACACTCTCCACATGCCTAACACAATCACCAGCAGCTGTACCAGACTCATCAGCATCATCATCATCTTATCATAAGCATCTTCCTGCTAAAAGTTTTATATCGTAATATTTACATAAATTACGATTTAAAATGACAACTGCAGTTAACAACTGTAACACTTTTAGTGTCCAGTTTGTACATAATGAAACAGCCAAAGACAAAGATGTTCCTATGCAGCTACCAGGCATCAGTGCAGCTATCACAATTTTATTATTGGACTGCATGAAATACAAATACTGCTATTGAACTAGAGTAAACTAATCCTCCAAGATGCTGATATTTGCTCTCCATTATAAAAAAGAAAATGATAGTATATCTAATTACTCATCCACACAACTATGTAGTAATAACAAAGACAAGATAGAACTGATATCACGACTAAAACAATCTACTACTACTGACTCGTTACAAGTAAAAGATTTAAAGAAGCTAAAAACTTACTCAAAGACGGCAAGCTGAGTGGATGAGACAGTCCTGAGCTTGTCTCTATCAATGTCAACTGAAGCCAGAAACACTGCTGTACCATTTGTCCACACCAAGCCATACACTGGATGCAATGCTGTATAACATAAATATGTCATCTATAGTGGTGCACAAAAAGAAATGTGAAGCAGTAACAAAGCTTTCTTTCAAAAACCAAAAGTGAGCCAAATAAATACATTTTTTCAACAGTCAGCTCTACTTTGCAAAGATTTTACATGAACCATTAGTGACTATCTGCAGTCTGAAAAACTAGCATAAAAAATTCACCAAAATCAATAAATATGAAAAATAATTTCTTAAGAATTGCCAAAAACTTAATTTATGTAATCAAGGAATGTTGTTTAACTCATTCTTTAAAACAACTGACATATTTCATCATTTTGAAAAATAAATAGTAACAACAAACTGGAGAATTTTTTGAATGAAACCCTAACATTAAGTCTCATATTGGCTTAAATATATTAAACTTGCTTAAACAAAATGCTTCTACACAGTTGTGCCATAAAGCTAACCAAGCTAACTATGCCTGACATTATCCTATAATTTGTGACAATAAAAACCAAACATAATACCATTGCAAAGACTGTTGATACGATTGCGTCGTAGCTTTCCTGGACCCAAATCCATATTGTGTCAGTGTACACTGCAAATTGACAATAGAGCTTCCAAAACTGCATGTACCGTGCAATAATAAGATACAAGAAATAACTGTAATGTTAAAATACATTTATTACAATTTTTCTAAAGCATGAATTGTTAAAATAAATGTGGATCGACGTCGTAAAGGTTGAAATGGTTTGGGCATGTACAATGCCGGGAAGAGGAGGATTGTGTCAAGAGAATCTTGGAGGCAGACGTACGTGGACAACAGAGTAGGGGAAGGCAGAGAAAAAGGTGGATCGACATCGTGAAGTACAACATGGAGGACTTGCGGGTCGACCTGATGGACGTGGAGAATAGAGCCGAGTGAAGACGGAGAACCCGTGTGGCTGACCCCTCACCCGAGGGATCTAAACCAGCCTGAAGGAAAGAGTGAGAGAGAATTATTGTTAAAATAAACCTCCACCCCAAACACAGATCAACTATAAACGTCATGTACCTCCACCAATCGTGCAGGCTTTCAAGCTATTACAAGGATTTAAAGAGTTCACAGGCAAGACGGGTGTCCAGAATAACCACCAACCCAGTGCTATTCCCAACAAAACCGCTACGAAACTTTACGAAGTAAACGTGAGAACGACCTATCTCTAGCATGTTAGTCATGTCGTCCGAGAAAAAAAACTAATTTTACACAATTCTGCAGTAAACAACCGTGTTACAAACCTGATCGACAGCAGAACACTGGCGAGAATAATTACCGATGCAGGGAAAAATTGACAAAACACATTTTCCCTGCATAAACAACAAATAACAAAACTCAAACCGGAAACGCCACCAGTACCACTGTAGTGGAAAAAAAGATTTCGCATTTTTAATTCAGTGATGGGCAAATACCGAAATTTACGAATCGAATTTAAAATTATTACTCAAATTTTGTCATAGCTAGTGATTGCAATCCCGGGATTGGATTCTCAATCCCAGGATCCGGGATTGAGAAATTTGTAATCCCGGGATCGCGGGATCCCCTTTCGGGATTGGGCTTACAGATTGATCGTTATTTTGGTATCTCCAATTGACATATTTTATGCATAGGGCCCCTATGAAAAGTATATCCGAACTGTAGAGAGTGACAGTGACTGTCAAAATACAAATTTCCGGCGACAGCACGAAGTAGTATTCTAGCGCTCATAAAACATTTTATTTACCGGATGGCTAAAATTCTTATTTCTGTCATTTAATACGCAAAAAAGTACAATTTTTGCTAATTTTTGTAATCCCGGGATTGAGACGCTGCCAATCCCGGAATTCGGGATTGCAATTTCTAGTCATAGCCATTAACTTCATATTTTTATGTTATGTCCACATACTCTCACAATAGCGAAGATCTTATGTTTATAAAGAGTCATAACTCATTCTGAAAAAAAATCACAACAACTTGCCATGAATATTTCTGATAAAGTCAAAACCATAGCCTACTTATGATCAAAACTAGTGCCAAGCAAAAATTTGCAGGTAATCAACCCGCCCGTTCACTTTTGAGTTTAGACTAATTTTCTACTAAAATTCATGATCATAAACCAGTGAATCAACTAAATCCGTGTTCTAAAACTGGACAGGTTGATGGCTGAATGATAGGCTTCATCGCTTCGACAATGGTCTAACAGTCAAAAGTTACATGTTCAGGTTGCATTGTGCTGTGTCACTTGATTTGTCCAGTACATATTAATTAGTATTAAAACTAAATTAAGTTACCAACCAAGAATATGTGCGAAATACGATGTTGTATTTTTGTGCATCCTTTCATTCATTGCATGAATGCTTGGTTAATGGTTATACTGTAAGGATAATACTGCAATGAACTGCTGCAGCGATGCAATGCTTTTCACCTGGTGACCAGTTAAAATAAATGGTTTTTATTAACTCCAGATAAACAGGGTACTTAGACTATAAAATCACCAAAAACAGATGTTCATTGATTATGGTGCAGTCACTTGATTTCTCGTACCAATAGGCTATTCAGTTACAATGTAATAAGCAGATGATCTGGCACAGAATTTAGCATTTATGAAGACAGCCTGCTTATTAGTTTTCACAAACGCCAATATCATTGAAGCAAAACGAACAATGCAACACACGACTAAATTTTATTAGGCCTATAACCACTATAACCACTACCCTCTACATCCAACACACAAGGGGCAGCAGCAGCAAATTCTACTGGGTTTGTTAGTGGTATGTAATACATACCAGCTGCTGAAATATCAAATTACTTGTCCTCATCATAAAAAACCTATTCATAAAACTAGTAAGGTGAAATTACAAAAACAAATTCGGAATTTTGAAATCTTAAGAAAAAACATGCAATTTACGAAAAAATGGTAAAAAAAATTACAGAAACTAAAGAAAACTTACATATAACTTAGGAACAACTCATGAACTATTCAGTCGCTAACTAACGAAGATCTCAGAAAAAAACAAGATAAGTTTCGCAGATGAGGCCGCAAAGTCTGCAAGCAAATGTAAATTAATTATAAATGCAAAGTAAGATGTTTGTCTTACTTTGCATTTATAATTGCAAATGACTTCATCATACTGACTAATTATTATCACAGTCTTACAGCCGAAAAGATATGAAAATTGATTCACATCAGCATTACAGTCAATCTACTGGTACTGATGCCAGCAGTAATGAGAGTATGTTTGTTTCACATAATTAATTGTTCACATTCGTTCAACGGTATTGAGACCAAGTATCGTGAATCCCTGCTTCATCACGTTAGCCGTGGCTTCACATAGCAGAAGGCGACTGGTGTTGACGCAGACCACTTCACCTACGCACAGATCAGATCACACACAGAAGTCAGCAAAACTAAACAATATCAGATGAATACACATTACTCTACCGAAATTACGAATGTTTTGCCTCTTTCACGAGAAAGTTTCACCCCTGGCCTAAACATTTTACTCCAAAGACATTAAAATATCCACATGAAATTTACTGCAAATAACAAATCAACTTAAGCTCCTGTATGTGGCTTCATACTAACAAAAATGTGTACTCGCACAATACGCATACTAAAAATTATCCGTCAACATGTCAATTATCTGTCAACACAAATATGATTATTTCAACCAGACATTTTTTGGCCGAACACAAAAGACAAATAACATATCCAGCAAACCTCTACTGAAAAGTGTCAAAGTATTGCTACAGTTTAACAAATGGCTGTGAAAACAGTGTTGGTTCAAATAGACAGTTTTCAGCTGAAATGTCTCACCTGTCTGCCTGTCCTTCTCGACAACGTAGCAAGCATCATAGAACTCGGTAAAAGTTGTCGCCAATTCGTACAAGTAATCACATAGTGTGTGCGGCGTCAGGTCCGCAACGCATCGCTCGATGATCTCCGGGAACCTGAGAACCAGCTTCGCGAGTTTCCACTCTTTGGGACTGTCCAGCTCTATGGTGGTACAGCTGGCTGCGGACTGGATCTCTGCAGGACTCACGCTGGCTGTCCGTGCGATTGACCTGAAAGTCATCAACATCATCATCATCAATACATCAGTATATAATTTGTGTAAACAGGTACAAATTACAATAAAATGAGGCAGCAATGAGGCCGAAACAACCACATAGGAATGGCTCACTCTTTTAGTTGCCCAGAGTAATAAAACAAAAAACACAACATTAAAGCACAAGATGGTGCAAATATAAAATGAGAAATCACTGCACCAAGAAAAGAAGATTGATGAGCTTTGCACGAACAGAATGTCTGAACCTTAGTAAAAAACCATAGTCAGTCTGGTCAGAAGGCAAGCTATTCCAGAGATTAACAACACGTTTAGCAAAAAAATTAGAATACAAAAAATGCTTTCGTTGATTGTTAAAGTAACATTATATCAATGTACAAACAATCAAAGTTTCCTTTAGCAGCACAAAAAGACTTGTAACAACATTGACATCAAAGCAGAGCCATAGCAAAAGTTCACCTTTTGCCACTACCACATATCACCACTCAGCTGGAAAACCATTACTCATTATTTTTACGATCCCAGCTTTGCCAGCTGTTTCTCAAACCAGAAAGAATGTTCTTCCGAATAAGAAGAGACAACAGACCACGTGTACATTCATGGCTGCACAAGATGTTTACAGATTCAAGTTAACATGAGGTGACAAAGTAATAAACTGCAACGAACGAGCAGAGATGAAACAATGCTGCACATAAATCATATGAACTGCTTATAATTACGTATCCACAAAAGCAAGACGATTACCGTATCCGCATGTAAGCATACTGCAGATAGACAGCAGTGTTGCCACGATCATCCAACATCTGCAGCAGAATCAAAAACCAAGTTATCATGAGAATGCAGCACAAGCTCACTAACAACTAGAAAAATACGTCAGCCCAGTGCCGACAGATTATGCAGCCATCCGCCTACACCAGCACAACCTTCTCATCAAAAGCCAAACCTTAACCCCGACTTTTGAGCGTTCAAACTGAATATTGGCATACTACACCATGTCCGGAAAAAAAGAGTCTACAGTTTTTCCTTAATACCTTTAACAAATTAAAACATATTATCACAATTTTTGGCATACATTATACCAATGTTACATTTTAATCAAGACATCTGAAACTGACCTTTAAAATTTATTTGTCACTAAGTATAGCGAATGTAATTATGATGTCATTAAAAATGCCATTTTCACTGAAGGTGCCGTATAAATAAGCCTCAGCAGTACAAAACACATGACAATTGTCAAAAAATTGCAACAAAAAACGTGATAGATTAGAAACATAGAAAAAATACTTTTGCAAAATTTTTTTTTAGCCTAGTTGTGCTTTTCGCCATTTTAAAAGTGGCCGTCACATGCACTACGGGAACGTCATTGTGCAGCAGCCGTTAGCAGCTGCAGCGTCATCTCTACATCTCTTAACGTCGTGGTAGTGCGCATTTTAAATGAACTTATTTTATTCAAAATTTGATTAATAGCGAGTTTAGTTACTGTTGTGGACAAATCAGACAGCTACAAGCTAAAAAACTATTTTATGTATTAATTTTGAGTAAAATTAAGTAAGAATAAAAGGAGTGTTTTATTTTTCACGGTAAAGTGGCATCACTAATCAGGCGATGTGGATTATTGGTACACTGTCAGATGTGCATTACCTTGGTAATGTTACCTACCAAAAATTGTAAATGTGTGTTTGAATTTGTTGACGTTATTATCCAGAACATTGCTATTTTTTTTCTCCTAAAATACAGCAAGAGCGGCATATTCAATGACTTAATAATTACATCAGCATTACATAGTGATATCGCAATGTAAAAAGGAAGTTTACTAATGTTTTAATAAAATGGATCTTCTCGACAACTCATGCCAAAAATTATGAAAATATGTTTAAGTTTGTCAATGATATATAGAAAATATTGTAGACTCCTTTTTATCCAGACACGGTGTACATACTTTTGCCCACAAAAATGTTCATATGGTCCATTTGTTCTGGATATAGGAGTCAATATGGCACAGACAAACAGAGAAACTAACAAGCAAGTTTCATAATGTGGGCTTTTAGCATGACAACACAATAATGCCAGAACTATACACGCACATAAAAGCACAGATTAAAAAGACGTTATGTGTATCTCAATTTTAAAGTTAAAAATGCACAATTCAATGCACTTTAATTTTGCAGCATGTTTCTGTTTCTAAGACATGCTGGCAATAAAACGTACAAATGTTGTGCAAACAATTCCAACAGTCAAAGATGGTTTTGACCAATCTATGCAAATAAATGTACAAAATAACTAAACAATGAAACCCTTTGGGTGCTAATAGCAATCAATACAAACCTTGTCGAAAGAGAAGACGTAGTCATTGACTCTGTTGTGAGACAAATCAGCGTACTTTATACATCCGTAAGCCACTGCCTCTTTAGCAGCTGTAAACTCCTCTGCAGTCAATACCTACAACAGAAACCTGAACCTTCGGTTGTTGTGCTGACTGCTGCTAAACTCTACGCTAAAGGTGTGCATAGCTGTTTATGGGAAACCCATCATAGAGCTGTGGAGTGTCATTAGTTTACTTACTGTAAAAATATGATACAAAACTACAGTAGAACTGACATAAAACTGGAACTAACAATAGAAGTAATTTAGTTGTATAACATTTATATCAAGTTAACATTCATAATACCATACTAACAGAGATGGGCAAAGACTTATACTTATTAAAAACTAGAAATCGGCAAAAGCTGCCAGAAGTGTGATATATCCGTTCAAGGTGCTGCATTTCTTCATGCTATTCTATAAGGTAAATGCAACAAAATCAGCACAATAAAATGTGCTCTTTCTTGTATGACAAGATCCCCAAGAAACGACAAAAAAATCTACAATAACCAGCAGCCAGAATTACTTAAAAATTGCAAAAACAGTAACACTGACCAAAAAATTTGTAGATTATGCAGAACTGCAAAACCGTGCCACTGCTCTTCTGAAGCAAGGGCACTATAGCACTGCACAGATCAATGTTGTTGTTGTTACTGTTGCTGCAAATGTTGTTATTATTATTAAAAATATTCTATTACATTACATTACTGACACATTCCTCATAATCAAAGCACTATGAGCAGACTGTGATATCACTCAACACACCTTGTCACGACCCTTCTCAATCAGTTTCTGTTCACAGCGACGGATTCCCTCGTTCAGCAGATCAACCAGTCGAACCGTTTCACCGGAACGTGTCTTAAACTTCTTCCTACAAATCAGCACGTGACAACAGAACAATCAGAAAAAAAGCACAACACAAACATTACGCAAATACATATCTCACTTTAACTGCCACGTTTCGAGTAAATAGAAGTCGCAATTTTGACGACTTCATATAACCTATTGATGGGCTAGCTAAGTCCACATTCATTCACAGTTATCCTGAGACTCCTCACTGGACTAGCCAAAACTCTCCATATCCACTCTAATACATTCACACCACATCTTCTTAGCTGTGCATCTATCAAGTTTTCTGACTTCGGCCACACATCACTTCACCCGTGTGAATCATCTTTATATTCAACATACCCCTGTCCTCCAATAGACAGCATTATGACATTGACGATCGTCTGGTTTTTCCATAAAGGTTAAACTTCCTGTTCCAGTTTCATTGCAAAGATTAAACTTTTTGTTCCACTATTCTGTGTATGTGCAATTTTGCCTGAAAAGGCCGTCCCCAAAATGACCTATACTGTGTCAGCTGGGGCGTTAAACTCATTCACTCACTTCACATTCAACATGTTCGAACCATCATAATCGCACTATTCCTAACTGCCAAACTGATAACGTTAAGTACAGGTGATGACAGTTTGGTGGCCATGCAACTCTGAAACCCACTGGCTGATTTTCAAAGAAATTAGCTTCAACTGGTTTGAAGTGAGCATGGATGCATATGCATGAAGTTGTGCCCTACAGCATCAATTTTTCCAGGATGAACGTGAAAACCGGCAACACTTCAATTCTTGCGAGCAAATTCGTGAAATCAAACTGGTGATCATATACTCACTTATCTTCAGCCAGCACAACTCCAAAGCCAACGTGTTCAACACGTGTTACCGACGGATCAAACCAGCCAGCCTTCGCTCCAGCGACAAAAATGCTGTTGAGATGCACAGACTACACAGCATCATCAACATCACCATCGTCGTCATCAACAACAACAGATTAACTGCGTCAGAGTTAAAGAGTGTAAGCAGAATTCTATCACAGGAAGCAACATTCCTACATCTCAAAAAATCTCGGTGTAGCTACGACTGCAGAAGAAAATTCACTTACGCACTAAGAAGCTTATGCTTAAGCCCATATTGTGCAACATTTTATAAACACACCCAGTGCCAGATGTATTCAGTAAAATCCTGGCAAGTGCCATGCCGTCCTATCTGTATAAACTGAGATTACCTACCAGAAGCTATTTTGGCTGGTGAGCTAGTGCATCAATAACTGAAAACAAGATGCACAAAACACACTTGACAACGAGTTTCACGGTAGTTGTCAGAAAGCTGCCAGTAAAAAATTCCGAAAATCAACTGATGTCTGACAGAATTATGAGAACAACTTGGTGGCAAACTGTTTTGACTCAGCATACATTAGCTTCAACAAGACATTCAAAGAATCGAAGCACCGACCTGACCCTGGTCTACTACATAAAAGATCATGTCCACGTGCTCGTCTCTCAGCCGGTGACGTAAAGCGGCCATGTCCGACGTGTCATACGTAAAGCCACCGTCCGACTTGACGACAGTCAGTGGGACAGACATTCCCGGAGGCCAGCAGATCCGACGTCCCTCGTCCTCTTCCAACATGCCTGTCAGCAATTTACAACTAATTCTGCTGAAAATCATGCTGCCAACTGGCAAATACTAATGACTTAACACATCTGCTTTTACATTAGTAAAAAATCCCAAATAATGATACAGAATCCATGAAAAGTTCCAGATTGCCATCATTTCCACACATCTTTATACTCCACCTTTCTACAAAATTTCAATTACAATACGTTTCAAAGTAACTCGTAACCTTGGCCCAACTGCAAAAATGTACGTACAAAACACGTGCACAAAAGACCAGAAAAAGTTTTCAAACATTTCAGCAAATGGATTTGGCACAAAAATGGTGATCCCTTATCAACAAAGGCAACAACAAACACCAAGACAATGACTGATATAATTTTTCATCTAATTTTAATACAGCAGTTAAAATAAAGACAATCAATTAAATCAATTAAACGTTTATATGAGTGAATAACCTTTCTGGTCAAGCTCTTGTACCACATCTGTCATCATTTCCTGATAGAATGATTCGCCGCGATCAACAAGATTCTCTATCGTTAGCCGCTTGTACACCATCGAGAACTCTGCATCAATAAAATGACAGCAAAAATTTCATATGTCATTAATGAACTAACAATAACTTTAACAAGACGGGTCAAATTTACAGGATGCAAAACCACAGAAAACAATACTGCATCAGAAAGTTTTGCTACATAATTAATTTATTTACTGATTTATCTATGCTAAGATAACTTGTAAAGAAGTGACATGAATGAACAGAGTACTGGTACTGCAGAATCTAACTTTAGACGATATCTCAAACAATTCCTTTTCTCATTTTATTAGCACGCTGACCACATTAAAGGTTATGTACAGTTAATGTGCTATACAAATTAAATTCTTACTAACTTACTCACTGACTAACTGGTAAATTTGTACTTTCTCAGTCAATTAATGTATGCTTCAAAACAAACATATATTTAAAAATGTGCAAAAGGGAAACGCGGGCCAAAATGTACATCCACGACCTACCCCTTCTTCTGATGAGTAATTTTTCTCTCTTCGTTATTTTTTACTTTCAAGGTTGGCAGGCAAAAGGCAACACTTTGACTTTAAAGCAAAAGCATCTGCTTCAGTCAGTGTTGGGTTAATGATAGAGGTGAAAAATGCAAGCACACTAAGATATATAAATGTATAAACACATTTTGACAGACTGAATATTAATCAACAGAGCAGCACCGCGTCGTGACTCATCACAGATGAGTGTCCATGCTTTGACGAAGTCTGGCTCATAACTCTGTAGCTTAACGACCGCCGAGTATGCACGCTTCTTGAAGTCTTCATCCACATCGAACCGCACCTTTGACTCCTAACAATCAACACATAGTTTACAGCTAGTATACATTGCACATTGCAAATATGCAGCTTAGTACTTAGTTTAAATATAGAGTCATTGAGCTTTAAGCTCCTCTGATGGCCATCTGGGTGAATTTTTAGCTGAATTATTTTGGAAAATAAACACCACAGTGATTATGATGATGCAATAACTAAAAGCCATCAGAGACCTCAAACATGCTGACAACAGTGCTGTCATCTGATGAACAGAAGAGTGTCAGTTTATGCCTTACCACCTTACCTTACCTTACCTTACCTTCAGGGTGGGCAGGCTCTTACACCTGCCCAGTGCTGAGGCCATATCAGTTCGGCCCAATGCGCATCCCCGAATGTAACCACAAGGTTACAGGTAACGGCTATAAAGCCGTAGATGGCTGTGAAGCCGTAAATAGACGGCTGTAAAGCCTTACCACCTGAGAGTAAAAAATTCTGGATGATCCAGAATCCAAAAAAATCCGAACTGCTGATGGTGATAACAGAATTGGTGATTACAGCTCTGCACGGGCCGGGCAGCCCAATGGCCTGGCCCATTACGGGCAAGGCCGGGCTTAAAAATTTCTTCTAGAAATCGGGCTGAGTAGTTACCAGGCTGGGCTGGGCTGGTTTGCGTAGGCCCATAAAATTACAATGAGTTAGATTTGCATACTATGGCGCCATGAAAATCTGAAGTTGTGGACTCTGGGTCCATTAGGTCGGCAGGGGAGGCAGAATGACACCCTCTGGTCCACGGTGGGCTCTGTCTGTCAATGGCCTACTATATACTTCCATGCGTTTCTCTCTTTTGATAGCAGCATGGTGGGGGATCACTTCAGATTGGCAGTAGCAATTAAAGCACACGAGACTGACCTAATTTACCCAGCAGTAGGCATATCAGATTACGCTGGAATGACGCCTGTTGCTACTTGCTCTTGCTAGCCAGTGGTGACCATCGCATAGGCCTCTAGTCAGGGGTCTGCAGTAGGCTACCAGCCTGTAGCACAGCAAGTGAGCATCACTCAGTGCTGAGTCTGTATCTGAACGTCGCACTGCTCTCTCACCAGACAACACTGACAACATTCTGTTCTTGCATAAGATAGGCCTAATCTTACACATTCTAAAAAGCAGGCCTAAGGTTTTATTGTTGTTCGCCTATAGTACAATGAGGATTCTAACTATTTCAAGTTTTGGACTGTTATCGTTTAATAATCGATTGGCAGCATTTGTGCAGAATGTTGTTCCTTTTTCATTTTTGTTTACATGCCAAGCCAGACCGGGCTTCAATTACGCCGGGCCATTACAGGCCGGGCCAAAATATCACAAGCAGTTAACAGGCCAGGCCGGGCCAAAACGACGTCAAGCCGGGCCATGCCAGGCCATGAAATTTTGGCCTGTGCAGAGCTCTATTAATGACGATATACAGCCATAAATCCCACGAAGACAACAATAACAGAGATGATATTATATTCATGATGTGTCAACCTTATTATCGTTATTATTGTTGTTTTGCATTGCTTGCACTGTTATTCGACTACTGGTACTGGGCTATCCAGCCGCAAGTGTGCAAAATAAACTCATTGTCATTGACCTTGTAGAAGCTCTGGAGGTCTCCAATCGGCGGTGAGACAGTACAGTAGTCGGGATACTTGTCCTGCAAGTGTGTGATGAGCATACCGAACTGAGTGCCCCAGTCACCCAGATGGTTCAGCTTCAGCACATCATGACCCAAGAACAGCATCAGCCTCGATATGCTCTCACCGATGATTGTAGACCTGCCATAATTTACACACATGCATCAAAACCACTATTTCAATCACTCAATCAACTAACCTGAGACTTTTAAGTTGCCTAAGTAATATAAACTACCGTTAGGTTCACTAGAGATAGGGCACAGATGAAGCCCAGTAGAGAAAAAAGTCAGAAGACATCGGTTTCTAGTTGCTGAAACTCGATAATGACTCAGCAGATGTCACATCATCTGGCGGTCGTTCCACGTCTATGGGCTGACAACCAGGAAAGCCCGGCTGACAACAGCTGTCAATATGACAGGAGGTAACACATTCCTGCTATTTGTGATACATATCTGATCTGGAAATGCCTAAACAAAAAAAATTGCACCTCTAAGCTCCAAAGTAGTTTACTCATACCAAAAGAATGTGAAAAATCACACTATCGGTCACAAAGATATAGTATTTGATATCACTTTTTCAAAATTTTGTTGTACAGTGTAAAGCATGTATGATGTTTATGATTACGCCAAAGATAACAACTGCTTTTTGTTTGCTAGATAAATAACTAACGTCTACCGTAGATGTCCGACATGCATTTCTTTGGCAATGTTTGGTGATGACATGTCAATCACTACACGTCGTCGTGGCCCACATCGCGGACGACGAACACCTTTCTGAAGTAACTCGGTGATCTGCTGCGACACAAAGTCTTTCCGCAGGTGGACGTTAATGAATCCCGCACCTGCCAACTCCACCTGAAATGCAAACCACAGCAATCTCAACACAGACTTAACTTCACAGATTTTTGCACTGTTGACCAAATTTTCTATGCCAAACAGTCTTTCCTTCTCTTGCAGTTTTCCCCACCAGGCTCATGTTACACATAAGTCTCTGTTTTTATAGTTATTTCTGGTCTGTCTCCAGGCTCTGCTGGTATTTTCCTTGAATTCTAATTCTCTATGGACACATTCATTGCCATTTTTACTTTGACTTTATTTTAAATGTTCACAATTCTATGGTTCTATTGGTACTGTAAACAAATATTAAGATAATGATATCGTTAGACTCCTCGCACCTTGCCAATAAGGTCACAAGATGGCAAGTTGTCAATGATTTTCTGAGCAACTTCTCGTGGATTTACTTTCTTCTCTCCCTTCTTCAGCAGCTGCTCACAAATGCACAAAGAAAACAGTTCAAAGACCAATATATGAGCCTCAGAGTCCGACTTCTAGGCTCACGGGCCAACAGACCTGTACACTGTCTTCTAACACCCTGGCTTTGGTGCCTTTATGCCATCCAACCAGGAAAGGGATCAGACCCTATTTTACAGCTTCCAGGACTTGCACATCAATGCACAGATGCTCACAGTGGTGGATAAAGAAGTTTGGAATAAGGGGCAGCAGAATTGTAAAAGGTGGGGCCTAGGACACAGCCTCCTACCCAGAATTGTTAAAAAAATTTTATGCAAAAAATGCAGTTTTGTGCAAAATTTTCACCTGTTTCAAGATGCATCCAGTCAATAGAGGGGGAGACGGGAGAGGTGGCCATCCCCTTTCTCCCCCCATCTTAAATCTGTCATATAAGCAATAACGTTATGACAATCAACATTTTCCAAAAGTTCATTCAGTACATGAAATCCAAAGTACAATTACCTGAGCGATATTCATAGCGTTGTTGCACTGATAGTCACCAAACTTCTCCTGCACTGCCGGCATGACAACAATAGCCACAGAGACATCGGGGAATGCTGCACGAATGCCGTGCTCAAACACAGATGTCAGCGTTGTCACTATGTTCACCATGTAATCACCAGCTCTCTTCTCCTCTGCCTCTATACTCTGCACTCACACACATACCCATACATTAGCTTGGTGCTGAAACAGCTGTGACATAGCTTGGACCATCATCGCCACCTATCTGATTGTTCTGCAGGATACGTAGCAGATACGAGAACATTGGAGTGTGTCGTCTGACTGTTCTGCTGCACACTGTCTTGTACTACATCAGATACCATGTTTTATAAAAGTAAATGATGAAAAAAGCAATGGCATTCTAAATCGTTTTACAATATTCATATTAACCAGTTTTCTTAACTTTTATTTTTATTTCAGAGGTCAAGTGATTGTGTAGATCAGTTTAAATGAATTACATTGTATCAGTCCACTAGCAGCCTATTTTTATGCGCGACAGCAGCTATACTGCTGTAGCACATCTTAGCCATCGCAATTCTGTCCATCTGTCTGTCACACGGGTGGATCAGTCAAAAACAGTGTAAGCTAAAATCACCAAATTTCCACCGTTGGCTGCCTGGAAAACTCTAGTTTCAGGATCAGTAAAGCTTTTCCATAAATTCGAAAGGGGTCACCCCAATTGAGGGCACTAAATGAGAGGAAGGTAAGAACAATTTGCAATTTTCAACCAAGACTGAAATTCATGCACAGGATATGGCGCTAGGCGTCATCCACAATCGTGTTTAAATGAAACATCGTTGTGAGCTTAAATTTTGTTTGCATCAGGCCTTCACACATGCATTGCTGTTGCGCGTTCCACTTTGCATTAGCTGGGCTTTTCTTGTTCATACGTGTCATACAACTTACATGGTTTGGGGGAAAAGGTCGGTTATTTCAATCAAATACACAAGACTGTGTAGTCTACTTCAAACTACTGTGCTTTAAAAGTCAATCATTATAACCTGAACTGTTAAAATATTGTTAATTACTATTACAGCTGTCAAAGCATTAATTTTTTAATGCACATTTTTAATGCATTAATTAACGTGTTATTAATGCACCCAGGTCCCTTGAGAAGGAGAGTATTGGGGGTTAAGTTACCCGGGCCCCGTAACATTTGGGGGGGCTCGCCTGTAGATTACAAAAAGTTAGAAACACATTTTAAACATATAATCAACAATAACTGCCGTCATAGTCATCAAAATAATTATTTACTTACAGTAGTGATGAAACGGCAACTAGAGTTTAGTTATGTGAATTCATTCGATTGTCAAATAACCACAGTTTAACAAAATATTGGAACTTTTGCTTCATTGAATTTAGTATATTAACATAAATTTACGTACGTGCGTTAATTTTTTTAACGCACAATAATTTATTAATGCATTAACATGTTAATTAATGCATTAATTTGACAGCTCTAATTATTATTGCTTTTTAGAGCACTCATTCAGCCATTCACACCTTGATCATGAGTGTAACCAAAAGGCCCCTGGTGCGAAGCCAAAAATGCAATAGCATGATTATAAAAGGCAAAATTATTAGCACAGAATAAACAGAAACTTATGTTAATATCTGCTAAACCAATCATTTTTCCTTTCTCCCAAGAAATGCTTAATTTGCACCAAACAAAAATTAGCAGATTGTAAATCGTACGTGATTAGGCATGTAACTCATGTAACCATGCCATAATAAACAAACATTTGTCTCAAATGTCCATTTGAATCAAAGTTACACTACACTGTATCCCAAAAATCAGCGGAACCACTACAGACAAGTCAGTGTAAAATGGTTAATACCCTACAGATTTTTACAAAATTTGAAGCAGTCATTGAGACAATCATTCTGAACTCGCATTTGAGGTTTGAGCTCAAAGTGGCCACCTTTGGCCTCGACGCAAGCTCTTAGTCTAAGGCAAGAACGCTGCTGCTTAATCGCTTTGTCAGTAACAATGTACTGAACGTAAGCTTAATGTAAACAAACACTGACGTCATAATGACATTACACTGTAATGCGTATGTCATAACGGGTGTGACAGAAGTAATGTTGAGTCAGTGCAGTGTACGATATTTTGTTGAAATCCATTAACTACAAACCAAATTAGGCATATTTAAAACAGCGGTGCTGCTAATTTTGGGACACGGTGTATTTCCACAAGAACTCTGGCATACAATCTTTACACTAGTTAGTATCCACCACATGCACAAAGTTTTTTTCCGTGTAGCAGATGTTCTACATGTATCAAGGTCGTGCTAGAGTACTGCACAGATGAAATCTCCTAATAAACAAAACTAGCTAAATATATACAGTAAAGAAACAAACCCGTTTGAGATGTGTTATCTGATACTTGAGTTTACTGTTTTCAGTCAGCAATCTCTCTATCTCTGGGTTCACCACATCATTCGCCAGTACACTGTCACCATTCTCCAGCTCCATTATGCTAGCCTCAAGATGCTCGATCTCAGCTTCCTAACAACAGATTCAGCACATAAACTGCATATGACATTACTCACACTATTTACTCTACAATATATTTAATTGAACAAAACTCCAACTGACTGAAGATAAATTAATTCTCAAGACACACTTTCTTTACAATCGATGGAACTTTTGTACCAGAGAACTTTCGTTCCTGGGTGGAACTTTCGTCCCTTGGAACTTTCGTTCCCGGGAACCTTCGTTCCCAGGAACTTTCGTTCCCAAAAGTAAAATTAGCATGGAACTTCTGTTTCCTGTCACTGATATTTACTGAAACCCTTATACTTATGTAGTGCTTGTAGTTCAGTAAGAAAAAGCTCCAGTTTTGTGTCACTCGCTAGACGTATATAGCTAGAGCTTCAACAGGATATAATAATAACAAGGAAGCCCAGCTGTTGCTAGAGAAGACACACTACAGTTTATACATTGCAGTTCCTGTTGCAGTACCGACCTTCAAGATCATCCAAGTTCGATGATTTTTATCTCATCTGAAAGGGCGAGATATGGCGAGTTTTCCGTTGAAAAAATGCACATTTTCCTGCCCCCATCTATTCAACCCCAAATTTGAAAATGTTTCCCTTGCACTGCATCCCCAAAATTTTGTATGCAGAGAGCATTAACTGACACTCTAACTAATTATCCATGCAAAAAGTTTTCCACCTATGGAACTTTCGTCCGGGAACGAAAGTTCTCGGGTACGAAAGTTCCTGTTACCTTCTTTACTCCTACAGTACGAGGATGATGCAACACGTGAAGACACGCCCCCGTCATCTAAAAATTTACACTCGATACACGCGATAACAAGCATGTGGCTAAACGGAGAACTATTCAGACCGCAACGACCAGCTTTCTACATCGAAACGACATGCGATGCTCATTACTCACCGCGTTCTCCGCATGCTGTACAAGTTTGCTGATTTCTCCTTCGGCATTAGCCATGATTGCTTGTTTACTCAAAAACGACGTAGCTAATTATTGAAAGGGACGCATTTTTTATCCGTTACGTGATGTTGGGATGTTTACTTATTTATGATACATGTGGTTTGTTCCGTTACTTACTAATAGTCGTGGACGAGTTTTGTAAAATTTGAGTCCATGTTTGAGTCTCGTTTTATCGCGTAATTTTTCGATTGTTTTGGAGGAAAGAAGTGCAATAGCTTTATTCGTGCCACGTCTTTGTTTATTATAAATAAACTGCATCAGATAGAAAGGTTGGCAAGAATGATCGGCTTACGTTATTTTCCACATATTGTCTTTTGAATTGCGCCTTTTGGTTCTCGCTGCTAGTAGCCGACGTTGACGGCGGAGTTCAATAGCAATAGCAAGGAATAGCAATGTACTCCAGATATTGAATATGACGCTGTGTGCCATGGCTAGGTCTACTACTGTCTGAAACAAACATCCAATTTTTCCCTGTTTATCTTGTATTTATATAAAGACCAATGCTATGATCACGGCGGCCGTGATCTTAGTTGGTCGTTTGGCTATGATCACGACTGTCGTAATTGTACAGCCTAAGGCAGGCAGTATGCCTCACGGCATGCTAGCCACTAGCGCCACCTGTGTTACGATTGGTCAACTATATGGGCTCTTGCTATTGGCTGGCGTGATCATAGCCAAACGATGGACTATGATCACGGCCGCTGTGATCATAGACACTTCCTTATATAAATGTCGTTTCTGTTGTGATCTTGCGTAGTTGACGCGTTATTTGGCGTTTGCATTTATATGCTGTTCTGAATAATGAACGTGACAAAAGTTGTTTGGATGTGTGCATGATATAGCTCAGAATGGATAGAGATTCACCAGCTCGCCCGGCCCGCAGACGCGCGCATGTCTGCCGCGTGTGTGATTCTGCATTCACGTGCAAAGCTGAGCTGCTAGAGCATGAACAGGAAGCCCATGCGGCCAGCTCAGTCTCAACGCCACTATCAAAGCGGAAGCCCGATTCAGCTGGACCAAGTTCAATACTGTTGCAGACGCCCGCTGCGAGGAGCAATGTGCTTCATGTCAGTTTGGTGGCTGCAAACTTGCTGGTAGATCATGAAGAAGTTTATGAAAGTCGTAGCAGAATAAGGTCGGGTGTTGTTGCAGTGCAGAAAACTGCAGCAGTCGCCATGCAGCCTGTTGTTGCTCCTGCTGCTGCTGCTAATGCTACTGCTCATGGCAGCGTTGGTACTGGTGGTGCAGTAAAGCAAGCTAGCGTCGTCTCAACAGAAAATCAGCAGCCCAGTTCATCTTATGCTGCAGCTGCAACACAGGAGCAGCAAGGCAACCAAAGTGCTGAAGGCACAAGTCAGATGGTTTCTGCTACCAGAGTAGTATCACAAAGTACTGGCTCACCTTCTCAGCAGCCAAATCTTGGGGCTGAGGCAACTGCAGTGCAGAATAGAGGTCCACTGACTGTTACTGTAAGCAGCTCACCTACTCAGCAGTCGGATCAGGGGGCTAGAGCAACTGTAGTGCAGAATGCAGATCCAGTGCCTGTTGCTGCATTGAATGCTGTATCCAGTGCTGTCATGATAAAGTCCACAGAAGGTAGTGTTATTCAAGCACTGGGGCTCCAGCGTAAAGGATCTGAGGCAGAAGCTACCACAGCCAGTAATGCTTTGCCTGGGGCTGATGTGCATGATACTAAGCCACCTGTTTCAGAAGACATCACTGGATCTGCAGTTGACAGCAGACAGTTGACTAAATACCAAGTTCTGGGTACAATCAATACCGAACCACGCACTGGTTCTGATGGTGCAGTTAGGACTAGCAGAGATGTTGGCATACAAGTATCACCTACGTTGCCCACTATGACATTGCCTGCTATGACGAAGGAAGAGGCAACCGATTGTGTTGCTGCACTGCACCAAGGACAGAGCTACGCAGCACCTGTCAACAATGATGAACTGCAACTGCTTGCAGCTGTATCTTCAACAAGATCACGTGACATTGTTACCCAACCGGAAAAGGTTTCAAGTCTGGTGCCTGCCCCAGAGCAACCAGAAGAGCCTCAGGAAATGACCGACGTTGCTGTGACAGATATTGTTGAGCAAGAAGTGGAGCTGGAAACAACTGCTATGGCATGCGATAGCATTCCAAAAAGGAAACGCTTCTCTTCATCAAGGCTACCGGCCAACCTGTATGAGCTGCCAATGACTCCACACGAGTTTACGTCATCTGACGGAGCAAAGAAACGGATGGTCGCCTTAACTGTTGCACCACGTGCTCCACGAATGGTGAGCGTACTGCTACGAAACCGTGGCACTGCGAGTGGCACTGATGAGAAGCAAGAACAGCAGGAGTCTGCAGCTGAAGCAAATGTGGAGCAACAGAGTGATCAGCAGACAAAGGAAGAAGGTGAAGAAGCTAACACCAATGCTGAAACAGCGACAGATACAGTTGTTGAGCGTGAGTCTGCAAACAGCATGGCAGCCGAAGCAGTGACTGCTGCACAGGCACTGGCACTGGAGAATGTCGCTGATGACATCTCAAAGAAAGATGCCAGTAACCAAGTCGTGCAGCTGATGATGGAACAGTGCTTGTATTGCCAGCAGCCATTTCCATCTCATGAGCTGGCTGATCATATCACTTTGAACCACGTTTGTAACCAATGTGGCCGTAAGTTTAGACAACCAGCAAATCTACTCAAGGTACGTGTTAACCATTATGACTTTATGAGTGTGTACTGGCATATGCATAACTTACTTCTCATAAAACTAGAGCTGTGGAAATCAATGATTAATTGTGTAATTAATGATTTCCGAATAGTTTATTGTTACGGTTTTACCAACTGAGACATAAAACCAGTGTATAGTGTTGCTGTTGCACTGTTAATGGCATGGATTAATGGTAATGCCACTACACACATATGTGAGTTTACTTACAGTACACCTAGCTAGGCTTGGTAGTTCAATACTGATGTGGCTAACCATTTGTGTTATTACTGTCTTGGTATTTACTCCAAGTGTTTAGCTAAGCCATCCTCTCCAACTCATTTTGGCCATGCTTTCGTGGTGTCTTGGGAATAACTGACTGTCTATATACACAGTGTTTCATTAAAAAGGACCCCTTTTTCTTTCTTTCATAATTCACTCAAATGATGATCAATTTACATGAAATTTTTACTAGTTGTAGCTAAAGAAATACTAACTCAAAATATTTAAGCAAAATATGGCAGTTGATTAAATATGTTTTGCTAGTTGTGACGTAACGCAGACTTCATAATATGTCACGGGTACAAGCTTACTAGTTTCAACTGGTGCTGTCAGTTGCTACTCTGCTCTGATGCTGAAAAATCTGGTTCATTGATGATAAATTTTTGAAGTTTTACAGTTGCAGTTACAAAAATGTGCAAAGTGATCGCATTTACGTGTCTGTGGGGATAGCTGGACTTTCATATGTTCGAGCAAGACAGTGCACTAGCACACCAAGCTTGCAAAATGGTTGTGTTTTTGGATTGTGAGACGCTGATTTCATGTTTACATGTTGCTCATTGCTGACACGATAAGCATTTTTCATTAGCGATTCAGATTAAGCTCACCATCGAAGCAGGGTAGCAACTGACAGCACCAGTTGAGACAAGCAAGCTTGTACTCACGACACATTATGACGTCAGCATTGCGTCACGACTAGCAAAGAATATTTAATCAACTGCCATATTTTGTTTAACTGTTTTGAAATAGTATTTCTTCAGCTACAACTAATAAAAATTTCATGTAAATTGATCATCATTTGAGTGAATTATGAAAAAAACAAAAAGGGGTCTTTTTTATGAAACACTGTGTAGAAACATGGTTCAGCTGTGATTGCCATGCTTATGGTGAGTATAGAAGTAATCACAGTATCTTTGTCTGAAAGTTGAATTTTGTTGCAGTTGCTGCTTTACACATTTATTTAAAACTGCAGATTCAGATTGTGAATTTTTAATTTGACGGGTGTTATTAGATGTCTATTCTACTTACTTAGTTGCCTATGCAAATTTGTTTTAAACTGTAAATTTTGAATTTTTTTATGCACTTTTGACAGATATTTACACATAATCGCCTACTGAAAGGAATAGTATAACGATGTTGATTTTGGTGATAATGATAATAAAGCAAGTCAGCAATGAGTTGCAGTATATTGATGAACTGGTATTCTGCTCATAGCATGTGAAAATCAACCATGAGAACGAGAAGCCATATCGCTGTCCGGTCTGTAACAAGGCTTTTCCATATGCATCCTATCTGTCAGAGCACCTTCCAGTCCATGACGCCAGCGGTGAGGAACGGCGCTTCTCCTGTGAGCACTGCAGCAAGTCATTTGTGCGTTTATCGGGCCTGCGCAAACACACTAAGGAGGAGCACCTTGACGGCCCAAAGCCGTTTGTCTGTGAGTACTGTGACCGTCGCTTCGCCTACAGATGTGCGCTGGAGAATCACATGCGCAAACACTCTGCGCTAAGACCGTTCACTTGCCGGAGTTGTGGAGCCGGCTTTAAACATATCTCCAATCTTCAAAAACATGTAAAGGTTCGCCGATCTCTGGACTTGGTTCTGATTTGTGTTTTGCATTTTAGTTGAATATCAGTCAGTAATTACTGTGGAGAGTAGATATGTCTGTCTGTCACATGCTTGTATTTTGTCTAAATGACCAAGCAGTATGTTGAGTAGTAAGCTTAATAATGTGCACTGTATACTTTGTCCCCTGTCCTCCAATAGACATCATTATGAGATTGGTGACTGTCTGGAGGATAACAGGGAAGTTTATTAGAACTGCCATTATCATTACATACCGGTATGCACAATTAAAATCGGCAGTTCTTAGTTTTAGGCTTAGGTCATTCTTTGTGTTTTGTGTTTCATAAGGCTTACATTTTTTGTAAAGGTTAAATTTTTCGTTTTTGTTATTATGTGTTTGTGCATTTTTTTTGCAAAGGCCGTCCCCGAAATGACCTATATATTGTGTCGGGCGGGATGTTTGTTTAACTCTACTCACTCACTCACTTTGTCATACCGGATTATATTCTACTCTGTTGTACTGGACTGTGTGTATTGCATATGGTAATTTTTAGCATGATGTACCTGCACTATTCACTACTGAAAGGAAAAACTTACTTACTTACATACTATGGACTTGTTGTGAGTATGTGGCTGCTGTGCATAGACTCAGCATCCAGACCCATGCAGCAAGTGTGGTGACAAGAGTGCATCATGCGAGCATGTGAAGGCAGCGCGTGCAGCTCACAGGACCAAGCATCAGTGCACTCGCTGCGAGCGCTACTTCGAGAGCAGCGCCGCGCTCCAGGTCCATGAGCGCGTTCACACTGGGGAAAAGCCGGAGATCTGCGAGATTTGCTTCCGAGCATTCCAGCACCGCTCCAATCTGCAGAAACACATGATGAAACACACCGGACGACGTCCACATGCATGCACCCAGTGCCCACGAGCATTCTACGCCAGACACAGCTTGATGGCTCACATGCGCAAACACACTGGAGACAGTCCATATCTCTGCACAACTTGTGGCAAACGTTTTTGCACCAAGAACGGCCTCCAGGTTTGCCTGCTACCAGCGTTTCTGTCTACAGAGCTTTAGTGGTGGGAAGTGTGTAAATGTATAAGGGCACTTTTTCTCATATTAATCATAATATTGCTTTTTCCCAAAACTTACATTTCTGTCTGGGTGCATTATAATATTTATCAGAGCTGTAGTGATGGGAACGCATGGGACATTTTTCTTCCATGTATTTGTATCAGGGAACGCAAAAAAAGAACTAAAGTAGAGCAGTTGTGGTATTGTTTTTTAAAATACAAATGGACAACTTGTAGGCCATAGATGCATTCGCCTGTGTTGGGTGGCTATGAAGTTGAAGTATCAACGCTGTTCAATCCCATATGGTCGTAGCTCTGCGATGTGTTTCCTATAAAGAGCTATATACACAAACTTTAACTTTTTTATCAGTTGAATGCAGTAGTTGATGTGTGGTGGGTGCATGGCTGCAGGTGCACATGAACCTCCACAACAACGTGCGTCCATTCTCCTGTGACATCTGCGGACGTCGCTTTGCGCAACTTGGCAACTTGCAGAAGCACATGGCTGTGCACACCGGGGAACGCCCACACCAGTGTTCGGAGTGCTCACGCGGGTTCTCGGACGCGTCGGCGCTGCGTCGCCACTGCGCCGCAGTCCACGAGCGCGAGGCTCGCTACAGCTGCGATACTTGCGGTAAGAAGTTCTTGCACCTGTCATCGATGCGCTCACACCGCATGCTGCACGACGGACTGAGGCCTCACTACTGCCACGTCTGCCTCAAAACCTTCTCGCATCGCTCGGGCTATCTGCGTCACTGCCGCAGCCACAAGCACAGCCCCAGCATTGAGGGAGGTGCACCGCCCGCCGAGGACAAGAAGGTGACACTCAAACCCGGAGAATTCCTTGTCTACCTCACCGAGTGATGATGATCTACCGATGACACTCCGTTTTGACTCAGCAGCGTCAGCTGTCTTGTAGTGAAAGATCTATCACAGTGAAGTGCTTGTTATACAGTAGCATCATGCTTATGGGGGTCGCAGTATTTTCACGTATTGGAAAAAGCTTTTTGCACAATCTTCTGCAATAGTTTATATTTTCCTGATTGGTTTTCCACTTTTTTGTTTTTGGTATCATTTACGGTTACCTATTTTTTCACATGTGGTGCCAGTTAAACCATCCAAATTAACTTTTTTCATGCATTTTCTGCCTTCCCCATGTGATGCCCGTTGTTATAATAGCATGTAGAATTAACGTGACGTTTCATCAGGTCTTGCATGTGACGTGGCATAATATACTCTAGACCGTGTTGAAACGTGCTTATTTGATGACTGGTCGACGGTGTAATCTACTTGGAACGTGTGTGTATGATAAAGAAAGGTACATGAGATGTGATCCAGTTGTAATACTTGACTGCAGTGAGATTACAGGAAGTTATCAAACTGCATACGCTGGTGAAAGATAGGAGAAAGAAGCACATTCTGAAATAAATCATAAAATACATAGGGCCTCTGATGTAGACCTAGCCAGTAGCTTGACAAGTCTTGCTACTAGTTTGTCTTGTAAGCATGATTTTACACTGCAGTAATTAAGAGTAGAGTGTTATAGAGGTGTTAGAGGTTGCGGTGTGGCTTAGTTGGTAACATGTTGGTTGCGTCAAGACGTTAGTCAACACTGGTTTCGATTAGTACTTGGTGGGTGACCATTGCTAGATGGTTAAACAGTCTCAGTAACTCAGCCTGGCCATCCCTCTGTGGGTCAGCGCAATGAGTACCAGATAAACCTTGGATGGACATTACACAATTGCACCAGCTCCATATCTGTGCACTTGCAGTGCAAACTGGTGTCTGTCTTAGGGCTAAGGTCATGGAGATGGTGCTGCTGCATCTTGTGTACTTTGGTTACAGATTGTCGATTTGGATCACATTTGCTGTAGAGATTGTTGCTTTTTGTGACATGCTCATCAGACTAACTTGTGCAGCTGGCAGCTGTCTGTATATATTGCTGTCTCTGACGTCATCTGCATTGTGCTGACATTGCTGTTTGCAGTTATGTCAAGTCTTGTGGCCTGATTATAACCCGAGTCTGATGATGATTCTAAACTTTCACGTTTTATCATAAAGAGGAAAAAAAGTAATTTAAATCAAATAAACTCAGTATTTACTTCAGTCAAATAACTAACTTTGCTCTGCAAGTAAATTGAGAAATAGCAAACTTTGATTGGTGCACAGGAAGTGTTAATTTTGTTAATACTACCAAGAATTTGCATCCTTCGCAGCATGTCCAGTTTGAGTAGTGCATGAGCGTTACCTTGTGATAGTGAAATTTCAAGTTAAAAACTAAAACTAAATGTTATTGTGAAGACTGAGAGTCTGAGACTGCTACCAAGACATAAGTTTGTAAAAATAAATTCCTGGATTTTTTAACATTTTTGGTAAATGCATTTTTCTTTCAGATGTCCGCGAGTCTTGATATTTTCCTCACCAGTTTTTCATAAATTTGACTACCAAACTCAGAATTAGCCTGTGATGTGCACCTGGCTGATATGCACAACACATCTTGCTAGTTTGTTGTAAACATGATGTACAGTGTTGTAGTAATTAATGGTAGCTCGTGTTTCAGTTGACTCTGTTTGTGTCGTAATGTTTTTTTTTGTCTGTAGTCGTTTTCGTGTAAGTAGTTGTGGGTTGATGTCGTGACAGGAAACTATGTACATCCGACTTTATACTGTCTGTCTGCTGGTGTCGCATGCTTTAGACGTTGGCATATTTGGTTATTTTCAACATTAATGATCATACTGTTGCTGCCACTTCAACAATTGTACCACGTCTGCTATGACCTTCATGTCTCATATTCACACACATGCAAACTTGCATATTATTTGTCTTCCTTGACTGTCTAATTAGATATATCTGGCTGCATAGTTTTAGTTTAGCAGTCTACACTTTGTGAGCTTTGACTACATAATTTGTGTACTGTATCATCATCATCATCACTTTTTCGAATTTGCTTTAGTTTGCAAAAGATGACAACAACCAATAGCTGAATTTTGTGGTCTATCTGACTAAGTACAAAAGATGACGTTTAGTCAGTCGCTATTGGTGACATTTGACATATTGAAATTTGACTATGCCAGCATGATATCCACCAATCCTGCAGTTCAGATCGACAAAACTTAATTGTTCTTTTACCACAGTTGCTGTGTGCCATACACAAGGTCTCTAGTAGTCCATAACTCAGCAAGACTGGTTCAGCACACACAAAACATGCTAGGTTATAAGATAGTGTATTGATGCGTTTTTGGTGTGGTGGGATCTGAAAATGACAGTTTTATCGCTAATTTTCCAGAGATTCTGCCAGTGAAAAAAATTTGAAAATACAGTGAGAATTGACATAGTTATCGATCAAGTTTGGTGCAGCACTTTTTTGGGACGCAGTGTAGATGCATTCCAGCAAAAACAGACCGAAAATTATATGAAAAATATTGTAATTCACAATTAGCATTTTTGTTCACGTTTACACAAAACATATCATTCAGTACAAACATCAAGCTAGTTTATGCAGTGCTAACTTGCATTCAGTGTTTCTGACAGCACCTCGATGTGAACTGTTTCACACCAACATGAACAATAAACCGACATTCAAACTTAACTGTCTAGCTTAATTAACATTTAATTCCCCACACTAAACCAGCTTTTCTTCATGTAGACTACCACTACAAAAGTATGCCTTTATCAGTAACATCTATGTACCAAAGGTCGTATTCACTTTATTATAGTGTGACAACCAAGCAAGGTGGGGTAGCCTATTGTAGTGATGAGTTGATATATTGAAATCATGCATATATCACTTTCAAGTTTGGTGAAATACCAAGAGGGAAGTACTGTGCTTACTACATATTATAAATACTACTAACCCGGCTTGAAGTGGAGTAATTTCCTTGATGCGACCAACAGTTTCTACTGTGTCACTAAGCCACACACCCTCCAGACTGGACGGAAACCAAGTCATGCACTCGGGGCACACTGATATCAGAGTACAAAATGTCAGACACTTGAGTTGAACTTAAAAGTTGAATGGCGCAGTTTAATTGAAATGCAGGAATGTCCGACTAGACTCACAGCATAAGTTTGTTTCATAAGGCAATGGTCAAGTCTGGAAGTCTTGATTTTGCACAATGGCAACGAATATCCAGCTGACACAACAGGCCAAGCTGGCCTAAATTATGCAGCGGGATAAATATACCAGCCATGCTGGGTCAGATCAATCAAGTGAAACGAATCTAAGCCAAAGCACAAGTCTGATTAATAGAAGCGACTGCTTCAGTATTACACAAATGTCGTATGCAAAAAATGTTCATCTACAGGTAGTGTTGCGGACGATGACTAACAAAAACACAAAAAAGAAAAAATAATGGACAAATAACGGCTAAGACACGGTCAATGCAGTTATCAGAACACTATCAGCCATAGGCTGATGTTAGAACAAGGTACTGTACATTAGTAGTGCTGTAATTTGCAAAGTCAAACAAAGCACGTTATGTTCAGAACACAACTTCATACCAGGCATATAACAAAGCGGATTTATACACGGCGCCTAAAAGCAGAAGTCACTAGGCGCCGCAGTCTCAATCAATCAAACAAATGTGTCTTTAGTTGCGATTTGAACTGTTCGTAGTCCTATTACGGCTACAAATGTCTAGCTTCAAAGCCTCAACATAATCTCACAAAATACTACAGCACTTAATTATCTTACACACTGTGACACTTGTGTAACAATCTAACAGATGCAAATAGTTATTAAAACTACCTATATCCGTATGCCATAATCGAATCACTAATTACCATCAAGTCACTTGCAAGCTTGTCACAGCCCAGACATAATGTGACAAACATTCAAAAAGACAGAATAAGATACAAATAAATCCACAATTCAAATTTCACAGACTCATTTCTTTGGATCACTTACAAAGTTTGTGTATTTTAGAAAATAAGGAGTTAATTTATTCAACTGCTGACAACAACAAATTCGAACTGGCTATGGTTATCATGATGGAATGCAACAATGATTACAAGATTACAATGATTACAGCTAAACATTGGTTCTGCTAGAAAAGGTGCAGGACTTCTTAACAGATAATAAGAAAAAAAAATCAGCAAACTTGAGCAATTTTTATAACCAAAAATCACATAATAGATAAGTAACTATGAATTAACTGTTCATAAGCTACAGATGACAAAAAATACAGATTGACAAGCAAACGTTCTTTTAGTGATACTTTCTACCTTATCTATCTTACCCCACATACCGTTAAATAACAGCCCAACTATAGTAAAATTCTGCTAAATGTCATAAAAAAGGCCTTCGTTATACAACTCAGTATGGAGTTTGCTATTTCATGCTGTCGAGCAGAGAAGTCATTTCAGGAACGACCTACAAACAAACATCAAATGCACATCATATATAACAAGAAATTGGAGCTAATGCTCACGAGACGCGCGAAAGCCTATAGCAGTTCCGGTTCAGTAGTGTAGCTCAGAACTGGGGTGTTCATGTTAAGTTAATATACAAACACCAAATTCTCTATCTGCATCGCATAATGATAGTTCCGTGGCGCCACCTTGTGAATGATGATAGACTAGTGTCGCAGCCCAAAATCGCCAACAACAATTGATAAAACCCCCTATTTTGGCGTTCAAAATCATTCAAAGTCACTGAATTCGGCGCCAATCAAGAGCCACTGTACGACTTCTTATTAGTGATTAATAGTAACCTAGGCCCTATCTCGCACCGTTACTGAGATACAGCGACTTAATGGCCAAAAATCGCAAATTTTTCCCACCCCCTCTCATTTAGTGCCCTCGTTCGGGGTGACCCCCTTCGAATTTATGGGAAAGCTTTACAGTTCCTGAAACTAAGAGTCTTCCAGGCAGCCGACAATGAAGATTTGGTGATCCTAGCTTGCACCGCTTTTGACTGATCCACCCGTGTGACAGACAGACAGAATTGCGATGGCTAAGACGCGCTGAAAGCAGTAACTGCTTTTGCACATAAAAAATTAATGTGACTGAAGCGGACAAGCAGTGAGACAGCAGCAGCACGTCAGTGTTCTAGTAACCTTAAAAAGGTCTGCCACAATGCCGTAGTCTGCCACATGGAAGATCGGCGCCTCTGGATCCTTGTTAATTGCCACGATCACTTTACTGTCCTTCATGCCAGCCAGGTGCTGAATTGCACCCGAGATGCCGACCGCTATGTACAATTGCTGCACCACAGCAGACAACAACTACTACAACTATCATATTACAACTACAACTACTGAAACAAAAACAGCAACAACAATGCTTCGGAACTTGCTGCAACACACAAACTCGGTTTTGCTGTTGATTAAGCAGCTTCCACCCAATCAACACATCAAAGCACTGAAGGATGACAGTTTGTGCTAACGACTCTAAAATTCAGTGTCAGAATAAACAGCCATTCTTGATGAAAATGTAGCGTCAACATTCTTAGTTTATTGCTGCATCTGGATAAAAAATAACGATGACATGAGCGTGCATTACAATAACAATCAAGTTGTTATTACTGCTCAGTCATGCTATAGCTTGTCAAAACATATTATTTGCTAAATTTGCCAAAAAAATGCTCTTCACTTTTATCTGCCATTGTATGACGTTACTGAGCTGAATTTTACACTGAAGGGTGTCAAATTTTTTACTTTACTTCTATTTGTATTCTTTGCATGACTGTAATAAATATACACTGTGTCCCAACAAAAACATCCTGAACATTTTCAATTGTAACTTTAAGAAGGATTATCAGATTTTAATAATTTTCGGTATGAATATTCCTGAGACAACTGGCCAGCAAACAACCATTTATTTTCTTATCTCACCCAATGTCTGTTTCTGCACTACCTGGGTAAATCAGAACCAACGAAATATTACTTTTCTATCCAATGCGGTATGATTACTTACTCAACATAACACATAAAAACATTTTGTTCACATTTCTGACTTTTTGGCTGACATTTTATCCAGTTGTCCATTTTTTCAACTGCCTACAGTAAAACTGCTCAAAAATGCCGGCCCATTATGCGAATGTGAGCATGGAGACGCTTTCTCTATTCACTGACAGCAGTATCGTGTATCAACAAACAATGTTCTGCTTTAGACCAATCCAGGCTTTACCAGTATCTACTTGGATTTATAAACATTCCTAAACGTCATCTGGTAGACACTGCTGCATGGCAGTCAAATATATAGCTTGGCTGTTGGGACCCACAGATCTGGATAGATGAAATTTATTGACACTTATTTCATTCATTTCAACATGCATTACGCTTGGTCTGCTTTTCCTAAGTAGTTCAGAAGCAGACAGTGGGTGAGGTGGGAAACTGAATGGTCGTTTGATGGCAAGTTGTGTCAGGAATATTAGTACCAAAAATTATAAAAATGTTGTGGATGTTTGTTTGGGACACAATGTATTTCCTCCAGCAGCACCTTACAGTAGAGAATGCACAAAACTATTCACACTATGACAAATGAAGTTCTGTAAGTACCGGAGCTACAATCTTGCCAGTCTGTCCAACCTGAAGGTCATTGGGAACAAACCCGGCATCCACAGCAGCACGAGATGCTCCCACAGCGGCGCCGAGTCGATCAGCCAGATCATACAGCAGCTTGAAGTTATCACCACTCTTCATTCCACGACCGCCTGACACTACCACCTTAGCTCCCGTCAGCTCAGGCCGGTCAGTCTTAGTTACTTGTTGACCGAGCCACTCACTCAGGCTATTTGTTACCGAGGACGACACTGTCAACAAAACAATTAATTCAGACAATTAAATCTCACTACTGGTAACTGCAATTACAGTTTCTCATAGCAAGTTACTAACACACTTTTACACTTGAAATGACATTTAATTATAATGCTAATGATTACAAGTCATTAAAAGTTCAGTAATTAACAAGTAGTTATACATTTTAATTATTACAATGAAATCAAATCCCAAACAGTTTGTACATCAATTCTTAAACTCTCATAGATAGATTAAAAAGTTAACATGCCATCACTTAGATTCACTTCTCTAGTCTGTATTATAAACTAGACCAATGATATATAGGCTTAAACTTGGGTCACCTAAAAATACTCAGGTTGTGGACAATGGATTTTAAATATCAACAAGAAATATTATTAGATTGTGACCAATACAATGTACTCCTCGCAAGCATCATTTTCTTTTGTATTCTTCTAAAAACTTTCTTCCTTCCTTTTGGCTTGTAGAGACCCGGCATCTAATTGAGACCCATTTAATATTATACTAATAGTGACTGGCATCGAGGTCGTTATTGGAAATTGTCTCCCCAAAGATCATAAAACATTGCCCGATTTTAGGAACCAAGAGGAAAAAATTTCCAATAATGGTCGATGCTGCTAGTTGCTATTTGTCTTGTTATACCTCAACACATGCGTCTATCTGGCACCGTTATGGAGATATGGTGTTTGAAGTTCTTCCAGGAAGACTCTTCCAGGAACAAAGGTCGGTTGTCAGTCAATCCTCAATATTGCACTAATCTCATATACTCCTCTTCGCTACGTTTGGAACGTAGCGTGCGAGGACTAACAAAGAAGGTGACTGAACCAGGATTACGTGTACAATGGATGACAAATTGACATCATATTAAACACAAAAAGATTTGTCTAATAACTACCATGCTCATGTATACACTACTACAGAATTCAGTGACAGAACAAACTATAGCTGGAACTTCATTAAATATGGAGGCAGAATATATAAACCTGGTTCAGTGGCTGCAGAGCCGGCTCCGACAGATGCAGCTTCAAATGCAGTGCTTCGAACTGTGAGGAGTTTGACCGGATCGACTGATCTCACTGTCTGTACTGCATTGCCTGTAACCACACAGCACATGCTCACTGGCAGGCCAATCATTCTTCAACTGGTCATTTAGACAAATTCTACTGCCTCGAAATTCCTTGGCATGGTGATCCAAAAATGTGCTAAATTCTGCAGTCAACAGATCTTGTGCCTCATCTGACACTGCTCCAAAGTGTACAAGTTTCTAATCTGGAATGTGTAAAGTGTTAGTAATGAAATGTATCATCATGAGCTCAAAAAAACGCTGTTATAAAGTAATCAATCAGAGACAAAGACAACAGTGTAACCTTCTACCTCCAGCAAAAAAATAATAAAAGTCAAAAATATAAATGGTAGAAAACAGAAACAACAATTAAATACTAAACACGTTTCTCAAAATTAGACACAAAAAGATACTGCCAATAAAAAACATTTACAAAATGCACATATAAGAATAAATTTTGAGTTTTACATGCTCAGCAACCTGCATAAATAGTGCGGACGAATGTGTCATCAGATTTGATGGCAGTGATCTCAGAGACTGAAGCAACATCAAGCTTAGCAGCAATACGTGGAATTACACTCTATCACACACACAAACATCATAAGCACACCAGATTCCACTAACAGTCACAAGAACCAATGTGATTACACAGCCATTCACTGCTCTTATTTGTAATCAACTGAACCTATGGTGCAAAATGCAGACATACGACAGCTGTTCTATTACTGAGAATCAATGTATTAGACTATAATTTTTTTACACAATCTATGTATCAGTAAAGTACACAAACTCATACGTGTTCGTAGAAAATTGACATTTAACTGATACACATATTGTGAAAATTTTTCAGTCTAATAACACTTGATTCTCAGTAATTACAGAACCACCCTCATATAACTGCTATAATCAGCCACACCAAAATACTAGCTAATGTGCCACTAACACAAGCAGCCATTAAGAAACACACACTTTATTGCTAAAATTTCAATAGGAAGTGGTCAGCATAAATGTAAAATGTAAAACACAACTATAAAACAGCCATCTGTCACAAACAAATATGGCAATAAAACGATTTCAATTAAAGTACAACATTAATCATGACAAAATCTGCAACTATTATAAGATGTCAGAACTAGGAGCAAACCTTGCCGAATGAGCTTGCATCAGCTAGAATGTGAGAATATTGAAACTGTTTGTGAACGTCGACGACCAATGGCGTCACAGCCTCTGAGTCACATGATCAACACATCAACGACAGACAATAATAATGTCATCAGATGTCTGTGTGCACCATAAGCTAACAAACAATCTCAACATGCTCTACCTACAGTACAGGACGGCATATTAAAAGTGGGATATGCATGCTTTGCATACATCAAGCAACTGCAGTTTAAAGAACGATCAGCCTCGCTCAATGCAGTATAGAGCAACCACGCTGTATACTGCATTCAAGTGTTCAAGAAGACCACCACTCACTGCAATGATCAAGGCTTAAAGTTTCCCAAACTGTCTGACTGCTCAATCTATGTACAGTATGTATGATGCACTTTTTAATTTACGCACCACATGGTACAACTCTTAGTCAACTGGTCGTATTGATCACAAAATTGTTGATCAAATAACAAAACAGTATTACAAAATGATATCGGTCCTTATTCCATGCAGTAAGTAAGCAGCTAGACCGTACAATGTACAGCTACACAACAAACAGGACGGACACTCGCAAGTTTATTCTTAGGAATGTCTTAAAGTAAAGACAAAATATTATGATGACTAAAGCTTATCTTATGACATATCAAGTAAATGAATTCAAAACAAGTAATTTGAGCAGAGCTCATGAGACGCGCGACAGCCTTAGCAGTTCCTATTCGCAGGTTGTCTTGATTTAACTCCATCCATTTTGACGCAATTCACACTTGAAATCTACGCCGCAACCACAAATTGCAAAAAAAACATTAAAACCCCTAGGCCTATGTTAGAAATTCAAGGTCATTCACTGCCTGTGTGCACTATATTGCTTGTTATGATAAGCAGCATGTCTCTGCCGATCTGTAACCGTTTTCAAGCTACACGAGCCAATAGCGGTAAAATAACTACTTGTAGATTCTTAAAAATGTACGTTCTATGCTAAAAATGTCATGCGCAAAATGTCCAGGACTATCTTCAGCCATTTCGGTGCAATTCACTCTTAAAATGTGTCGCAACCAAAAATCGCTGAAAAATTCACTAAAAACCCCTATTTTGAGGGCTCAAGGTCATTCAAGGTCATCGACGTTTACAGCAATAAAAAGCTTGTCACTAGTGCTTGTTATGATAAGCAGCATATCTGTGCCTATCTGCAACCTTGTTCACGCTACACAAGATAATTGCGTTGAATGCTGAAAATTTCATATGCAGGTTGTCTTGGTCTATCTCCAGCCATTTCGTCGCATTCAGTGTTGAAATGTGCGCTGCATCCAAAAATTACGAAAAATTCACTAAAAACCTCTTTTTTGAGGGGTTCAAGGTCGTTCAAGGTCATCGATGTTGATAAATCCAAAAAGCCTGTCACCAGTGCTTGTTATGATAAGCAGCATATATGTACCTATCTGCAACCGTTTTCACATTATTCGAGCCAATAAAG
>Ga0209367_1000046_pt1 | contig 67679 bp, 44 predicted proteins | sample WorMetLIZISLAND2_FD_187412 | JGI IMG/M metagenome (GOLD analysis project Ga0209367, IMG submission 187412) | Marine gutless worms symbiont microbial communities from Max Planck institute for Marine Microbiology, Germany - Olavius geniculatus... ...
GGAGGCACGCTGGCTTTCGGGTACGGTCGGCCCACCCCAGCAACAGCTGGGAACCTTGAAATTGGTCCACGGGGTGCTCGTGTCCCGGGGATCCTTCCTACCAAGTTTAGTGTTCGTAGGCCTTTTCGTTTTTTTCTCTAAGTGGAGGCACGGGACGGACGGACGGACGGACGGACAGACGGACAGCATCGATACATAATGGGACCTCCTTCTAGGAAGGACGGCCCCATAATAAAGGACTCGTTTTTAAATGGTGCACAACATGCGGTACAGTACTGTACAACAAAACCAAATCTGACAAATCAAAGGAGTGGAAGCTGAGCTTCTGCCGTCAAGTCAGAGAAATCTAATAACAGTGAAGAGGCATGTAGCTTACTGAGTCTGGCATTGTGTCGAGACATGTTTTTGTAGACATGTGTCCATGCAGTTTGTCGTTTATTGCATTAGCTCTGCATGTGTTTTGTCTTAGCTTATAGCAACACCCCTTACTGGCGACACACTAATTTGAATCGTTATGTATCGCCGGACCACATCAAATATCCGTACCACCTTTCAAGCAAACTACGAGAGGTAGCCAAAAAGTTTCGAGCTTTTGTGTATTAAAATAAAATTTTTTATTTTCTGTACATCAGTAAAAAGCGTAAAATTTAAGGAGGAGAAATTTGTTCTCATTTGCCTTTCCCCTTCTTCCACGACGTACGGCACTGACCATCAAGCACGATGTTCAACAGCCCATCCACACGAATGAATTTCTACACAGCTGCTGTTGCGTCATGTCTAATATGCTTGCCAATTCATCAGACAAACCCGCGTAACGAACAGCTGACAAACTGCATCTGTGACAAAAACGAAACCGCGTTAAATTAATAATAACTTTCTGCTAGTATCCGTTAGGCCTATATCTGGGGCGAGAAATGCAGCAAAGAGCGAACACCATGCATTTAGCCCCAACACTACTGCTACACCTACGGGAAAAAAGTTGCAACAAAAACACGTACGGCCTTTGTCTAAAGCTGCGCGACTCTAACCTTAAAACCTAACTCTCACCTTTAACCTTTTAAAATAAAAATAGGCTTACCGTTTCTTTATCTCTGTCCTGAAAGCAACGCAAATTAAGTTTTTTTTGCCGCACGTTTTTGTTTATGACGGACACAGACAGACGTATTGCGGCCTATTATGATAATGCCTACTTGTAGGCCTAACAGGCGCCTCTGAGAACTCCGTTTAAGAGGCGCCCAGTAAATTCGCGCATTGATCGATTGATTGATATTAAGAGGGTCGCATAATAAAAATGAAAACATCTTATTTAGGCCTACCTTTCACGAAAGATGACATTAATCATTCACGTTCCATTACTGTTTATGCATCAAAGCAAAATATTTAACTTACAGGAGAGAGGTTTCTGCATCGTTTGCTGGATGGAATCAGAAACGTCAGTTAGACGTTGTTCGAGAGACGAATTAATTACATATTGCGAGTTCGTTGATCAGTCCTGACGAAACGTTAACTCATCACTGGCGTTGAGTGTGACACAAAATGCACCAACAACAGTGTCAACTAGAAAGCAGTCAGAGCCCGCACATCTCCGCCAAGGCAATGTTGTTCGCTAGGTGGCAGCACCATCTTCGGTTTGCAGCGGTTTGCTTTATGCCCCATTAAAAGCAATGGTAACGAAAATTTCAAAGTGATCCAGAATCCAGGATTCCTTCCGGATCACCCCCAAAATTGAATCACTGGTAGTTTGTGCCATTCCCGACATGGCCTCAAAATTTCAGAAAGATCCTTTCAGAACTTTTTGAGTTATCTTGCTAACACACAGACAGACAAACAAACAAACAAACAAAGTCTGGCAAAAACATAACCTCTTTGGCGGAGGTAATGACATTTGTAAATTACGCAGTCGTAACTAGGCCTACGACATGCAAAAAAAATCTTAAACCTCCGCCATCCTAAACGACATTAAGTTAGCGTATTAGTCTGTGCACATTATTCTGGTTGTTTTGAAAAAATAGCAATGAAAGTTTTTTTTCTAAGATTCGGCGAAAGTTGAGCACTACAAAATAATAGTGTCCACAATAACAGACGACGTACTAATAGCGCAACTCAGTTGTGCGCAATCGTAAATGCTCGAAAACGTGCTGCGCGTAATCGTAAGCACCCCAACTGATCAGGCTTTTGCGAGTAAATGTGGCTGACATTAATATCTATACGTTTCACGTAATCTTAGATTATTTGTATAACATCACGACACATCACTAGATACTCATTACACTCAGAACGCCCACAAAGCTTATTTCAGCTTGTAGATTATACGGCTTTGGCTGAAGTTAAGATTAGCACTAAAAAGCCAATTTTTTGCGCCATCGACTGTAGATTACTTCAATCTTTAGAAATAATGAACAGCATCAACAACGTGTTTGATTTGACTTGTAGTCTAGTCTTAAATTACAGCGTTAAAATGCACGCTTAAATTAATTGCATTTTATAGGTTATAGGGTTTATGCTAAAAATAAGAATTTTTCTTTTTGTTTGACACTATCTTAACCGTTTTAAATAACACAGAAAAGCACCCAGTATTACCAAACATTACCGCTACGTAGTATACACGCATCAGCGGTCATCTCAGAAAATAATATTAATACTACGAATGTAAATCAACTGCAGAGCGTTTACCGTCTACACGGAATGGCGTCTACCCTCGGTGAAAAGTCTGCGTAGAATGACGCAATTACGAAGCTACTGACAAGCGCGCAGCAGCAGCAGCACGGCAGCAATGCTGCAGCGACAGAACACACGGCTTGATGATAGAGGCTGGCGGAATCAGGTTCTCATCGTTTACCTCGCGCATCAGTGCGTGCGTGCGCTTTTAATCTTCACGTTGCAATCTCGTTCGAGCGACTGATTGCGTTACGTGAGCAAGCCAACCAACCACCCGCAAAACATCGAACCTCGCTTCGTCAACATCTGCTACACTGCTGCTCTAGCGCGATTTTTATCCGCATATCTAGTCCACCCGACAAGACATCATTTCTAACATAAAATGCAACACCTCCGCCCTGGCGCCCATCATTTCTATCTTTACGATAACATGTGTATTATTTAACACGGATCAAGTCTGATGATATTTTGTGGTGCAGCCAAGTTTCAGTTAGGCATGCAACATCAACACGATTATTATGAAACAAACTTTCTAATTCATCAAGCTTCGACGCAAGCCCTCCTCGTATATTACTGTTGAAAATATTCGGCATGAAAAAACGACTAGTTTGAATAGCACGTAGGTTTTCATTTGCAGTGTGGACTTCTGGGCCTACAACACGTCTACAACACGGTGTCCACAGTGGACACCGGTTGCGTCTTGTGCTTTTGAAGTGGACGATAACCGTGCATAATTACAGGCATGCAGCTGGCACTTCATGTACGTATGGGACAACGCACTTGTGTTTGTCGATTTGTCGGAAAAATAACGCCCAAAAGACGAGTTTTTAGGCCGAAAGTAGCCGTCATAAGACACGCTCAATTTGCTTCAAATTGTTGTAGTTATATTGCACAACACGTTTTACGAAAAACCTGCACATCAAATACATAACGAAAGTTGCAAAACGTGTTGTAGGCCTAAAAGTCCACACTGCAAATGAAAAAAAAATGCTCAGTCTTTATTACTTTGATATGTTGTGAATTTGTTGGACAGCAAGACGTACAACAAGCTGAACAACATCGTGACATGTCGAAATGTCGTGGAATTGTTGTAGGTTCTGGTTTTATAATGGACAGCTTCCAGCCATTATGTTATATCTCGGTAGCTTCAATTTCATAATACAAATTTAATGTTTTATCAAAGTCGCTGACTATTGTTTTTACATCTCGTCTTGTTAAAGTTCTTTTACACTATACAGTGCGGTCTGACAGTTAAAAAAATTGTTTTATCGAAGAAACAACTGATTTGATTTGTAAAATATCGGTCGTAAAAGCGAATGAGTGAGTGAGTGAGAGGGTAACTGACGTGTTGTGGAATTACTTCGAGTTCTCGTTCGTTCGATCAGACCGCGTACTGCGTACTCGCACTGCCACGCTGTTCTGATACTATCAGCGGTGCAGTGTGCGGCGCAGTCTTTCCCACTTATCCTCCAGGGAGGAACGTGTTCATTGCTGTTTCACTAAGATCCATGTAAAAAGCCAGCTATTGTGTTTAAAACATTTATTATATATAGGCTTATCAGTTTGATATCTTTCTTTTTGCGTAGCCTATAATTGCTTGTAATTTCATTTTACGATAGTTTCTGATGTAAGCTTAGCTAGGAAATGACAAATTTGCAATAAATTATAGGGTATAATAAAAATTTTACTGTATTTTGGCGCAAAACGTGCAGAAATTAAAACACGATTTGCCCTATGCATTTCCACTTTACTACTTTACTACTCTCGAAGCCGAATTCTCTGATCTGTCACCAATTCGCTTTATCTCGCTACAGTCACGGTCACCCGAGTACGCATTTGTTCTTTCCATGGATTTTTGTTTTAAGAAATCTCTGTGATGTCTGCTGATGAGCTCTTAATAATAAAATAATGATAATTATAATAAACCAGTTTTTTGCTATAGACATTAGTTCAGCCCGCATCCTGGTAGATGTATTGGGTCACACGTTGATGCCATTCTGTTCTGTCTGCTGCCAATTTTTCGAGTTTTCCCAGGCAGTGTTCGTGTCTTTTAGATCTCGTCTGATGATGTCTATCCAGTTTTCCTAGGCCGTTTCGGATTTATCTTGTAACCTCTCAGTTCTCGCTGTATAGCCTGATGAGCTATTCTGGAGTGATCCATTCTTAAGTCGTGTCTTCAGAGTTTGCATCCATGCAAATTTTTATAGCATTGGTAGGCTTTGTAGGCTGTATTAAAACTCCGCATTATTTCGTCATCTACTTATTACAGTTTGGTATAGCTTGCTATGCTAAAAACAGATCAACGACTCAAAAAAGAGCAACCGTTTTGCAAGTCCAGGAAACAATTGACCACAAAGCAACAAGAGCTAAAAAGTGCAGAATCTGAAAACTGTGGAAGATCCTGCACTTTCCCAGTAATGCATTTTCACTCGACCCTGGACTAATTCGTTACGCAGAACCCTGATTCTGAGTCGGTGCTTTGGATCCCATACCAGCTGCTATTACCCGCAGATCCAGCCCCTGACTGTGACATGTTCGCGACACCCAATCGGCGGCTGTCGGAACAGCTATTTCAGCGGTCGGTCAACGTAAAGTAAATTTCATCTGCGCGCTCCGTGTGAGTAACGAGCCAAGTGCTGGTCGCACTGGCCGCGCATGGTTGCAGCTATACAGATCAATAAAATGATCAGCGATCGTGCTTTGCCTATCGAACACGATCGGTCCGACAAGCGTTTAGAGCCATCCGGCCGAACCGAAATAATCCATTATACTGGCCTACATATCGCAAAACTATGCTGGTTTTTACGCGCGACAGCAGAATGCTTCGCGTGTCTTAGAGCCATCGTCTGGGCGTCTGTCCGTCTGTCTGTCTGTCCGTCTGGCACACTCGTGATTTGTATCAAAACGATGCAAGCTAAAATCACGAAATCTTTTCTCTGGCTGCCCCAAGGTATCTAGTTTATCGTGACAAAATTTCGTACCACTGGGTGCAGGGGTTCTCCTCGAACGAGGGCGTCAAAGAGGGGTACCCCCTTAAAAAGACGTCATTTTGCCGTTATTGGCTCGAATAATGTGAAAACGATTGCAGATAGGTACATACATGCTGCTTATCATTACAAGCACTGGTGACAGGCTTTTTGGATTTATCAACATCGATGACCTTGAACCCCTCAAAAAAATTTTTTAGTAAATTTTTCGCAATTTTTTCGCTGCAGCGCACATTTTAACAGTAAATTGCGACGAAATGGTTGGAGATAGACCAAGATAACCTGCATATGAAATTTTTAGCATTCAACGTAGATTTTAGCAGTCCAAGTCCCGACCCCCTAGGTTCAAGGAGGCCGACGCAGGCGGGCGTCAAAGACAGCTACCCCACTGAAAAGTGGATATTTTACCTCAATTATTTCGTGTAGCGTGAAAACGGTTGCAGATAGGTGCACACATACTGCTTATCATAACAAGCACTAGTGACAGGCTTTTGAGATTTATCAACATCGATGACCTTGAACGACCTTGAACCCCCAAAAAAGGGTTTTTAGTAAAAAAATTTTCGCAATTTTTGAATGCACTGCACATTTCTACACTGAATTGCAACGAAATGGCTGAAGATAGACCACGACAACCAGCGTATGAAATTTTCAACATCAAACGTAGATTTCGAAGGTCTAATTCGATTTTTTTAGTACAAGGAAACCTGCGCATGAAAATAAAGATTAAAGAGCGGTATCCCTGTAAAAGTCGTTATTTTACCAGTGACGAGCTTTTTAGTTGTATCAACATCGATGACTTTGAAAGACTCTAAACTTCCAAAATAATGGGGTTTTATCGATTTTTGCAATCTTTGGCTGAAGCGCACACTCCAAGAATGAACTGCAACGAAATGGCTGGAGATAGGCCTAGACTGACAGTTTGCGAACAGTAACTGCTATAGGCTTTCGCGCGTCTCGTAAGCAGTTGCTCGAATTTTTTGTTAACCTAAGCCTATCATTTTCCACTGAATAATGCCTGAAACCTTGATCACTATGTCCTAACCTTACCCCCAACGTGAGTCCGCTTTTTTTAGTAAGCTTATTATGTTGTTTTCCACCCAAACTTGTACCTAATTTGTTACTTTTGGCGTTATTACAAAAAGTGCACAAAGTGTAGTCTACTTTGGACAAAAAGAAACGCACGAGCATCAAACCCTGACATTTACTAGAAGCGACCAGAGATCTCAAACCTTCGCCGAAAATAGTATTGCCACCTAACGAACACAATTTACGACCTCGTGGAAGATTCTAAATCTGCAAAAAAATCCACGGATTGCTACCAAATTAACCACTTCTTTCTTCGGCCATGCCTAACCCTTCAAAAATTCAATTGAAATCTGTTCAGAACTTTTAAAGTATTCTTGCGCACAAACGGTCAAACCCAGAAGCATAACGTTTTCAAGAACGAAACAAGTTACTAAGGGCGTTCAAGAGAACGCGCCAGCTGCTGTTCGTGGCATGAAAGCGTCACAGCTTTATTAAGTCTGAGACTGACACCTGTAATCCGAACAATTAAATCCGCCGACTAAAAGGAGTGAACAGCAGTGCTGCAGTATCACACAATGTGTCGCAGACTTCTGCACGCAGCTTGTTACTGTTGGTGGCTGGCGAGCTACAAGCAACAAGCGACCCTTATTCCAGGCAGCGTGTTCGTGGCTGTGTTTCTGCGTCTGTCTGCTGTCTGCTAGCGGACAGACTATCAATAGCAGTTGTGCGTTTGTCGCTATTGGCTGATAGAAAGTCGGCTGTCGCTTAGTATTGCGGCTTGCGAGCACATCGCCTGTTGGCTTGTCTGTCAACTTGTCATAGTGGACATCATCTACAGTATACTATTTTACAGTTGCAATCTTAACTACCACTCTGAAAAAGTAGTTATAACTACTATCCTTAACTACTATCAAAATAGTTGACTAATTTAAGAACTAAGTTTTTCACTGTATTATAGTATAGAAGATTAAAAACGACAGCTCAATTTGTGAAAGCAGAAACAGCACAACGTATGGTATATAATAATGACTCTCATTATATTTTTTGTAGAAAAAAAGGTTAATGAAAACACTATGACCACATACATATTAATGTTATGCCAAATACACGACAAATAAAAAGCTATGAACGAAAAATTATCAACACAACGCCTGGATTAAAGCTTATAATAAGTTTATATCGCAAACCAATTTTTTTTTTTAAATGTTGCAGACATTTCATCAAATTTGGCAAAAAGCTTTTACTCGCTGCTCGCACGACAGGAAAATAAAGAAGTTTTTCCAGTGAGAAAAACGCTGCCAAATGAGGCCTGGGTTTAAATTTTTTTAAACTTTTTACGTCGTACGGTTTATACCGTACCGGTTCTCCATTTTCGTTTGAACGAATGTTTATAAGTTTACCAGACAAAACGATCGTCGTTTAGGCAATTTATAGGCAACGCCGTATGAGCAACAAACCTAGATTTAGGTTCAACGCATGTGATAGTGATATGTGATAAAAGTAGGCCTACACGTGAAATTTTGTTTTAGTTTTGTTGCACATATGACGCCGCCTTGAACGTTTATCAAATTGATCGATATAGCGACATGCCTCATCAGAACAAATCGGCTTATCTCTGGCGTCGCTTCTTTCTATTCGCTGATGTTCGTTTTTTGCCGCGAGATGTCGCTTAGTACGCAGTACATCAATCTCTGTCACTCAGTATATGTATTTAGTTTATTCCGCCTCCATCACCGGCGCCATTCTGATGAAGATGATGGTAATGCTGATGCTGAGCTATTAGCAAACACGTCGCCTGGAATGATAGATCGATGCTGTAGACGTTCATCACATCAGACGTCGCTTTTAAAATCTTAGCAACATTTTAGACTTGTTTTACCGGAACGGCATTCAGACTACGGACGTACTACAGACGTATCAAAAATACGCAACGCACGTAGCACGGACATGAACGCTCGTATACGGACCGTATGCGCAGACGACGCTGCATTTGTCCGCATCCACTGTTTGCAATGGAGATACGCAGACAACGCGTAGTACGTCCGTACTCCGTGGTGTGAATGCCTTTTAAGCCGCGAACGTTAGCATAAAATGCACCTGTGTACTGTTTGGAACCTTGGGGATCACACCTGACACGATAGTGTGAGTGTTGTAAGGACGACCTTCAAAGTATATGGGAAAAGGCAAATTTTGACCCTCAGCCAACCAAAAACCCCTGAACCGATCGTCACCAAATTAGAATGGCATGATCATGTCGTGGACCCCTACCACCAAAAAAAATTCGGGCCTAATCCGTCGAGGGGTTTTTGCTCCCCATGTAGGTGAAATATACACCTTTCCTGTTCGAAATTTACTACACTTTTTTGGTTCTTCAACTCGCCTACAGGCGAGTCCGTTAGACCGATTTTTACGCTTACAACGTCAAATGACGCGGTTCTGCGCAAGGAAGTGCTTTTTATTGTAAAATTTCATTTTTCACTTATTTATTTGGAAAATTCAAAAAAATTACAATGGCGTCTATGGGAAAAATTTAAAAATTCTTTAAACTGTCACAACTTCCGTTGTGTGCAAGATAGAGTCGTAATTTTTGGTTCTATGATATAGGGTTTTCGGCGTCGACCTAATTAATGGTGGCATTTATGTTTACCCCCGGTTGACCCCATTGAGCCCGGTTGCCATGGCAACGAAATTTGGGACAAAATTGGCTATAACTCGGCTTGCGTAAGAGATTTTTTGGGAGATTTTTGATTTTTTGATTTTGAGGCGCCATATCTCTGTAACGGTGCCAGATGGACCACGGATAGGAAGACGATTCCCATGAGTCGAATTCTGACGTGACCGATGACGTCACGTGACCCCAAAAGGTCAAACTTGTGACCCCATTATCTTTGAGGCGACATATCTCCATAACGGTGCAAGATAAACGCATGGCGACGATGAACCATTTATAGTGAATCGAATGGTCTCGTGACTGACAATGTATATTGTTTAGTTTAAATAATAGAGAAGAATGAAAGGATCATTGCTGCTGTTCAGTTTGAAATTAAACTGTTTGATTTTTTCTACCAGTCTAAACAGCTCACTGATTATATTTATACGGACATAATACTGTAAACTATCGAAATGCATTGGACAGACTACGTGTTCGTATGAACATTATCTTGTTTCGTAAGAGACAAATTCGCTCATCGATGCTGTCCTCTGGCTAATTACCAGTGGGCAAGAGCAAGTTGTTATAGCAGTTTAAGCAAGAGGCTCAAATGTGACAGACGACAGACAGACGACAGACCACGCTACGAAAAAGTGGGAAGGTATAGGCGAAATCGCTACTAAAAATGCGACGTCATAGCCACTGTGTCGACATGTGTCGAGTCCTGCCTATTGTGAGAAGTATAAGCTTATGGCGTTTGCGATGCATTGTTGAGATAGAATCGTGTCAGTCGAAGTCGTTGTGGCAGCAGCACTTAACGACGCGTTTTACATTGCAAGACAGTCGCAAGACAGTCGCGGGCACCCGCTAGCTGTCCTCGTTTATCACATCAACAGTGTATATAGGGTGACACAAAACAGTCAACCATCAAGTTTATGCCGCAGTTGCAACAGATAATGTTGGTTTCATGTCTTCACAGTTGTATGAGCAGAACATATTGTATTTTTGCGCACGACAGCAAAATGCTTAGCGCGTCTTAGCTATGGCTTGGGTGTCTGTCCGTCTGTCTCTCTGACATACTCTACAGCTCTATCAAAATGGTGTAAGCTAAAATCACGAAATCTTTATTGTGGGCTACCGCGAAGACTCTAGTTTTTTTGTGACAAAACTTTGTACGCTTGTGCAAAGGGGTTCCCCTCTAACGAAAGCATCAAGAAAAAGTACTCCCCTAAAAGACGTCATTTTGCCAATATTAGCTCGTCTAGTGTGAAAGCGGTTGCAGATAGGTACAAACATGCTGCTTATCATAGCAAGCACTGGTGACGGGCTTTTTAAATTTATCAACATCAATGACTTTGAACCACCTTTAACCCAACCCCAAAATAGGGGTTTTTAGTAAATTTAGTAAATTGCAATTTTTGGCTGCAACACACATGTCAAAAGTGAATTGCGACAAAATGGCTGAAAATAGACCGAGACAACCTGCATATGAAATCTTTTAGCATTAAACGCAGACTTTAGCACTTGAAGTCGCGACCCCCTAAGTTCAAGTAGGTCTGCGTAGGCGGGCGTCAAAGAGGGATACCACTAAAAAGTAGTCATTTTACCACTTTTGGCTCGTGTAGCGTAGAAACGGTTACAAATAGGCACAGACATGCTGCTTATCATAACAAGCACTATTAACGAGCTTTTAAACGGTGTCAACATCAGTGACCTTGAATAACCTTAGATGATTTTCAATTCGCAAATATTTTTGGGGTTTTAGTATTTTTTTGTAATTTTCTGCTGCGGCGCACATTTCAAGAGTAAACTGCGCCGAAATGGTTGGCGATCATAGACCTGGACAACCTGCGTATAAATTTTTTTAACATAGAACGCACATTACTAACCACCTAAGTTTTAACCTAAATTTAAGGAGTCTTCCATACGAATGCTTCAGATTTGGGTACTCCTTCAAAACGCATTGATGTTTTATTGCACGCTGTGGATTGATTAACCAGATGGCAAGACCGCTGCTGTTGCGCGTCACGTGAGCTTTGCTGAAATTACTTGTCACTCGCTGTCAACGAGAATCAGTTGAAAAAAGTTATTACCTCATTGCTATTACTTTATTGCCCCAAAGTGCTCGTTTTGTTTTCATTAATCAGTCTACTCTTCACCAGTTAACAAGCGACTGTTAATTGACAATTGTTGACGATCTCAGTAAAATTAATATCAAAATATTCTAAAGTCAAAATATACAAGCTAAACGTCGATCAGAGTGTCGCAGTTAATACTAGAATCTGCGGAAATTATTATCAGTTAATACGTATTGAATATTCTATTGGAAACTTCACTGACATAGTATTTTTAAAGCAGCGTGTACAATTGGACGCTCACGCGACTGCGTGTTCAAGATGCGTTTTGCTCAGCAACCGCAGGCAGTGAGTCGTGTAGTGCAGTGCGTATATGGCCAGCTAGCGTAACTAGGAACTAGTAAGACTCAGCAGGAACAAAATGCAGGCTTCTTTCGTTTTCTTCTTTATATTCACCTCGCATTCCGTTTACATTTCGTGCACATTGAACATAAAATTCAGTGCTGTCGTACAGCGCAGACTTCACAGAATTCTAGTCACGGTTTTACACGAAATGACAAAATGACTGTGAAAAAAAATTGAAAATTTATTTCACGAACCATACTCAATTGCGTTTTTTTAGCAAAATGTAATTTTTAGTATTCCACAGTAAGGCCCGGGCCTCCGCAAGTCTCATTCCGGTCATGGCGAGATGCGACCGTACACAACGCTTTTCATACTACACAGAAAATATGCGTCAAAATTCGCAAGAATTAGTTAACACTGACCATATTTTCCCGGGTGTCTATTACAAACCAGAAGCGGAGGGTTTTGAAAGCAAAAAACATATTGTAGTAAAAGCTAAAGGCTCGAATTCTATTTTTCTTGCGGTAGTTCTGACTCGGTCACTGTCGAATGTGTGACAAAACCACTTAGCAGCAGCGCTGAGTGTAGCATGTAGCCGCTAGGAGAAAAGCTACAGCAGCGACTCCTGCTAATGATGGCAATGGTGCAGACTGAGTGAGACAGAACGATGCACGATGATGATAACGCGTAATAGTCCAGTTGCTTCCTCAAAACATCAGAACGCTTTTAGCCTGTCTTCAACATGCCCCCTCCTTCCTCCGGTTCGCCAGAAAATTTGTCGTTTAAAAAACAAACTTCACTTACTTCCATTTGTCATGGAGCTGTACTTGTATAGCTTTAGGCGGAATATTTATAACAAGAAGCCCAGCTGTCGCTAGGAAAAGCCGACCGTACCGCCTATGTCCGAAGACCAGCGTTCAACTTCTGGTCGTGGAGAGAAAGCGATTACACTGAGGTGGTTACATTTCCATAAACGCTGCTTTGGAAGGCTAAAATCAACGATAATATAGCAAACGTCACGCGTGGTCATCTTGCCAAGCGTTGTATCGTATTACTTATAAATAAATCAATAGTCTGTTTGGGGAAATACGAGTTTGTAAGAGGGTTCGACTTGGTACCACAAGGTAGCCAAAGGGCAACACTATTTACTGATTCAGTTTTCTGGTAAAACGTACCATTTAGCCACAATACATGCGCTACAATCGACAGACAAACATAGAGACAACAGACAACAGACACAACCTGGTGCCAAAGGCACGACCGTCAGTACGACCGGCCAAAACGAGCACAAAATGTCCGGCATAATCATCAAATGCCACAGTCACTCGCTGGTGACACCGTGGCACGTGGCGAAAATAAAAACGCAGCAACAACTCGAAAGGTGTTGAGACGGCGTTTGAGACGGCTGACCGATATACGGTGATGATTTGTAGAGCAGTATAACTGAAAGTGCGACGACCTGAGCTCTGAGCCTATTGATTCCTCCAGAAAACGTTTCTCGATGCGCTGCATGTCGTAAGACTACTGCGCCGTTAGAAAGGCAAAACGGTTATTTAGTAGCACTAGAGACGACGTTTAGTTATATACGGCGCTCTGCAGTGACGTCACGCTGCTGCCGCTCTACAGGTCACGTGACTTGCGGTCACGTGATGCGACAACGATTTCCGGTTGATTGCTCTTCTGCGGGCGACCACGTCACATAAAAACCACCGGCGACAAGACGATTTGCTGGACGCCGCAGGCAAAAAGAAGAAGCTCAGTCGCCATGGTCTGCAGTCGTATAGTGATGTACTGTTAAAATACCGTCACTCACTGGTAATACCGCAATGTCGATATACCGCGATATTTTTCACCCTATCTGTGAGCTAAACATCTGTTCGATATTACATAAGTAAAGTCCGAACTCCACTCACTTCAATTTGTTGTAGATTTGCTGAAGATATTGCTGTACAACATAGGCCTATCCATGACAATGGAAAGTCTACAGCGAATCAAAAAGTTGTACCAAAAATCCAGACAGTAACTTTATTATAGTCAACAACAGATTTACTTGTAGCATTACTTGTTGTCCAATACGTTTTCAGCAACTGGAACTAGTGGCAGCTGAGCTTATTGGTAAAGATCATGAAATGGAATGTTGTTTTTGATATGGTCTGGATGAAATATTGTCAGTCAATTTTATGGAACAACGAACCTCGTCTCCAGAATACAGCACGATCAGTGTTTAAACCGAGCATGCAGCAGTTGGATAGATAGTCGTACAGAACGGTTTTGATCATCAGATTGAGCCGAGGTCGTCGTGGCTGTGTACACCAGTGTTTTTCAACCTTTTTGTTGCCGCGGAACCCTACACAAGAGTGAAGGTCACTCACGGAACTCCATGCATTGATCCATGAGTCCAGCGACGTAGGCGAGGTATAGAAGATACAGTGTGTCTACGAGACTAAGTAAACTACCATCACACTTATCTTCTATCAATACGTACCGTGGTTTAAAAAGTGTTTTTCGAAGTTCTTGATAAGATTTTCAATGCACCTTTTAAAAATAAAATGGTTGACAAAAATTTTTTAAAAGTTTAAAAGAGTAAAAACGTGGCAAGAATAAAAAAACGTTTAGTCATTTACGCTCATCTCTTCATTCGTCTTCATTTTCTACGTAATCTCTAGTATTTAGATGATATATTAATCACTCACCACTACATTTTGGTGGTTCTGCTTCTGCTCTCCTCATTTTCGAGTCGTTTCCATGGCTACAGTTCGTGTGACGTAATCGAGGTGCTAAGTAAGTAAAAGCTCCGTGATCGCATTACGAGTTGTTTGGTTCTATCGCCCGAGGCTAGGCTGAGACTTATTACTGGCTAGGGGCGCGCGGGAAAGCAGTCCCCCATTTTTTCCACGGAACACTGTCTTTCCAACTGCTTTGCTAAAATCCACGTAAAGCCAAAAAGACCAGCCAAGACATTTCTGTTGTAGGCTTAATTATAAATGTGTTCTTCTCTGTCTTTTAGCCTGTCGGAAATTGCAATTTTATTTGTACTGTTCGCCGTAGTTTTGCGCGAGGCTTAAGCCGCTTGACAGTTTAGTCTACAACAGTTCCTATAGCTGAGAAAATTATATGTTTACAACCCTTTTTCCATGAATTGAGAATTTGATACTTTTTTTGTATTTTTAACGTATTACAGTTTTGAAACAAAGTGCAAACTGCAAACCATGCAAGATTGCAGCAATCTTTTGCTTTACGCTATTGTCAAGTGTCAATTCTAGACGTACCCCACTTCTGTTGACGACTAGACGCCAGCATGCAAACCGCACATCATCATCATCATCATTAGCTGCCAGTAAATTGTTCAACGACGCGCCCTAGCAGCACACTCACTCAGCTAACGCAGTCACACCCGGGCGCCAGAAATATTCCTCAGCAAAAATAATTACGACTCAGCCAGAGATTCTCTTACGTCTCGAAGCAGAGGACGGTAATAAGAGGCGCCGCGGGAGCGCGTTGCTGCATAGGCTTTGATCATTCATACTGCCTTTACTGTTCATATTTATTTTAAGCTTGTTAGTGGATATCGCCAAAGAAAATCTAGTGTTGGCTTATCTAAAACAAAAATTGTCAGAATTGTAGCCTTTTCAGAGGTAATCTGATTTCCGGCCAACATTGTAGTTGTTGCCTATTCTGTGCTTGACAAATAGGCCTAATAAGGTCTATATTTATTAACCTTAGTTGAGTATTGTAATGTGCTATTGCTCTGCAGACACGATCGTCGATATACCAAATATATGTAAAAAAAACACCAGTTTACAACTGTGTGTAAGAACGATGTGATGATATCAGTCCTCTAAAACAGCAAAAAATCATTTGGGTAACTTTCGATGGGGCCATGCATATGACGTCCTTACAAGCTGACTTTAGTTGGTAATCACTAACACAGTCTAAAGCCTTCTTCATTTGATATTATTTGTCGTATTAGGCCTACTTGCCTAATGTTTACTGATCAGCGTAGCAGCCGAAAATGTTTCTGTTAACCTATGGCTTAGCTAATGATAGGCCTAACAAGGAAGCCAAAATATGACCCTATGCCGACACAATATTCAGCTAACCGCGCACTCATAAGCCTATGCATACAAACTGTCTAACTGCACAGCACAATTCTAACACTTTAAAGCTGAAAGATGCTGTAGCAGCTACTGTGCCATGGAAAACATTTACAACAATCTTTTCGACTTTTATGCCGTAATGCTTGAGTTACGAACGCGTGTAGAATGCACAGATGGATGGTCGGATAATAAAGTGATTAGACATTGTTGATGTCTAATAAGAACGTGAACTTATCCGTGTGCTTGCCATTTATAGGTCCTAACTGCATGCATGAATGATCCGGCTGTCATCTTGGCCCTACATTCGCTGTTAGTGCACTCAATTTTAGCCTGAGTAGAATATTATGGCAATATGACCATCCGATGCAGCAGGCCTATAGTATCTTGGTCCAAAGTGAAAGCAGCTATATGAGATCACCATATCGTCATTACGCAGACTTTTACATTAGTTAAGCTTATATTAGACGCTTAGGCCTATCTGTTGTTTTACGGTGCACATTTTGGGCTGTTCGGCCAAATCGGTGGTAGTGGTAGTGATCCACGATGTAATCATGCCATTCAAATTTGGTGACGATTGGTTCAGGGGTTTTGGGTTGGCTGAGGGTCAAAGTTTGCCTTTTCCCGTTGATTTTGAAGGTCGTCCTTACAACACTCACACTATCATGAGGTGTGATGAATAAGCAAATTTTGCAGTCCAAACCAGTAACACCGTGTTCCACAAACAAATTTGGGATTAAACCCCCAACGCGCTAGATGACCGCCGAACACTGGTTCGATCGATCAATCGGAAGATGATCACTTTGAGAGTCTGTCTACGTAACTATAGCCAGCAAGTTTTTTTTACCAGACTCGCTAATGTGACTATTTGTCATGTCGCCCAGTCTGTCTCAGATCGTCTTCCATACAGACGCGAGTAGGCTTAATGTTAGGCTTTTACGGGTATGTGTAAAAGCAGATTCAGGCTCATAGCTCTTATTGAGACTTCTGAGGCAGGAAGGCAGCAGCTATAACGCGAAGTTCAAAGAAATATCAAGAAGTGTAAACGCCGAAAATGCAAAATTATGGTCAGAAATGATTGACAAGATAGTACATTACTCAGTAATGATTGGGCACGCCGAGGTTGAACTGGTCGAAGACTTCTGCTATTTGGCCAGCAACATATCGAGACTCGGGAACTGCGACAATGAGTGCACGATGAGAATCGAAAAAAGCAGTGTCTTCAGAAGGCTAGCGAGTAGCGAACATATGGAAAAGCAAAAGCATCAGTCTGCCAGTAATAGTCAGGTCGTATGAGTCGCTCGTTATCTAAACACTACTGTATGGCGCAGAGTTACAGCTACTTCCAGTCACACAAACGAAAAAAAAATGGAAACAGCTTATCACAAGTTCTAACAAAGATTGATAAACATCAAACGAAAAAACAAAGTGAAAAAACAAGGGAAAATTTAGAATGTCTCGTTCAAGAAAAAAGACTAAAATGGCTGGGATACGCAGTTTACGCCTAGAGAAGACGAAACTTCAGAATAGTAAGTAAACAAATAACGTGAATTTATGTAGCGCATCAACGTAAAAAAGCCCCTAATGCGCTGCATGCATTAGTACTCTGAAAAAAATTGTCTTAAGTAATCGTTAAAGACAAAGATAGTGCAACTGTAAGCAGGATCACGCCGGGGTATCGGTAGAGAGTGACTGCAGTTCGTCAGGCTATACAGAGGAAACTAAGAGTTACAAGAGAAAGCCGGTACGACCAAAAAAACTGGATGGACATCGTCAGATAGAAAGAGCAGGATTGCGTCATGTGTGGCAGCTGTGGCCCACCCGGTAGGCATTCGATGTAGTGTTGTGAACCGGCCTTTAGATGCCACTATAGCCACCCACGTTGATTAGTAGGCTCCGTGAAAGAGACTTGAAGAGCGTTCGTCGTTGAATTAGTCGTGATTAAGTGAGACCAATCAGTCTCCAATTCATTGCGTCTACGATTCACTCCAGCATTCATACGCCGCTACAAGCTAAGCCATGCCTTCGGTGACTTCTTAATTAAAGCAACAAAAATGAAACAACTGAACTATACTCGTTTTGAATAGATCCTACAAAATGAACTAAACTGAAATGAAATCAACTGACCAATAGATTTCATTTTATGTCTGGCTCTTTGAAGAACACGCCTTCGATGCCGATTCGTTCTTTTTCTTCAATCCTCTGATTTACTAGACTACTGGTTTACTTTGGCGTATAGGGTACTAGGCATAGGGCCAGTTCCAAATTAAGCCAACGAGGCTGCAGTCTAGGAACCCCGATATTTTAGTGGCCCTTAATTATCGCAGTGATTTGTCACTAAACACTGAATCATTGAGATTCTATAAAGTACTGCTGTCCAGGCCCATGTCACGCTGCAAATTAGTAGCTTTACAGTTTTGCAGAAAACAATTCGTTACTTCAAAATAATTGTTATTGCTTTCAGAAACTTTTTAAGCTTAAAATACACATTAACATTAACAAAGCAGCTCGGCTCTGCCTCTTTTGGCCGCGGGAGCTTATAGCCAACGTTTGAAAACATCATATGTATTCTATTTAAAAAATACGTAGATATTTAAACTTAGGCCTATTTCAGTGTACGTAATCAACAATATACGTACGTTAGGTCTCGTTAGTTAATTTAAAACAATCTAATTCTTGCGGTGACTGTTCTATGAGGCTAACTGACCCAAAATTGGGTTCTTGTCGCCGCCTATTATAGGCCTACTACTAGGCTAAGCTTACTACTAATTTTTATTCCCAAAGCTTTTCCATACCAAAAAATTCGACCAGGGGCGAGGCTTCCCAAACTCCTTAATTTGTCGAAACGAGGGGCTCGGCCTCGAATGTCTTGAATTATTTTAAAGCGCCCGGAGTAGTAGATTGATTGGTATCATATAAACAACGGCGTTAAATGCGTTTGGCGTGCGGCATTGCATAGTGCCGACGGTGATGGTAACACTGGCAGGCTGCAAGCTTGAGCATCGTCGCCGTCGTTCCGGTGACAAATCGTTCTATTGTCGTTGCCAATCGCCTCGTTTGCAGGCAATCCGCGACCATCTATTAGCCCGCAGGATGGCCGCTTGTTCCCCCTTGATAGACGTTAGCATGCAAACTAGCAAGCCTCTACTTGCACTATATTTCAATCTCCACTACTGTGTTTGTACATTTTGCTTTATTGGCAGGTTTAAGCACCATAATTATGGCCTTTCTGTTATTTACGACAATTTGTTTAGTTACTACATTTTTAATAAATAATGTTAGACCCAAAGCCTGAAATAGTGTTTTCCGGCACAAAATTTACAGCAGGAAATGGCGAGTGTGTAGTAGGAATTTGCCTTATCTGCAGTAGCATTTTAGCAATGAAAAATAATTGCATCATTAGTGCAAAGTATTGTCAAATTTTAAATTCAGTGCCAAAAAATCTTTGAAATTATTGCCACCAGATTTCATTTTTTATGGCTAAAACGCACCAAATTCAATTTCGGCTGGGGCTCTGCCCCATACCCCTCTAGGGGAGCTTACAACGCTTCACCGGATCTTTATAAGCTGGATTTCTAATAAAACAAAAAATTTGAGCTAATGAGCACGAGAAGCGCGAAAACCTATAGCAGTTCCGGTTTAGTATATTAGCTAAAAATTGGGGTGTTTACGCTAAGTTAATATACAAAATACCAAATTCTCTATCTGAATCGCATAACGATACGCGCGTAATAAAACGGAAAGCAGCCCGAGAAGGAGTAAAAAGCAAAGAGGAGTGAAAAAATTTTTTATAAAAGAGAGAAGAAGGGGGAAAAGCAGCTAGAAAAAAGAAAGGGAAATGGAGAAAGAAAAAAGAGCAGGTGTGCAGAAAAATTTTTTAAAATTATTTTGGGCTTTGGTTGAATCTCTGAGGGATTCAACGACATTAAAAATTGTCGTGGATTTAATTTTGACTAAGTCGATAATTTCACCAACTTTTCCTTTCACTCTGCAATTATCCGCATAATCCATAAACTGCAAGAATTTAGAGTCTTTAAAATAAGTACATGTTGCCATATGCTTATTTTCATTTAGGCTACACTTTTGTTTCAAGCTTCGAAAACACGTATTCTGAAACAGTATGCCTTAATTAATGGCTGTTCAAGATCATCCATAGCCTATCACCGGTAAGGTTTTTCGTCTACTGGTGTTTTATGACCATTTTAATCAGAGCTATTTGATGATGAGTCTATAGAGTTAGTGTTCACTCACTCTTACAGCAATAAAACAGTCACGAGTGTGCTAGTAAAAATATGCTCTGGCAAACAGTTCAGTTTTTAGTTCACGCCGAAAAGAGGATGGCAGATGACAGTTCCGTAGAGATGCCGGCAGCGAGTTCCATGTGGACGATCCTGCGACGGCGAAGCTGTGAGGACCGTATAAGCGGATTGTGCGTGTCGCTGGAACGGCAAGGTCACCACGTGCAGCAGAGCGCAGGTGCAGACGGCTGGGGTTCTCAGCGACCAGCTGACACATGGTGGAAAGATAATTTGGCGCCAGGTTGTGCAGACTGTTAAACACGTATGGTGGCAGAGATGCTGTCGTACTTCCGCTTGCGAACGATCAGTCGAGCTGCAGCGTTGAAAACTCGTTGGAGCTGCCGCAGGTGTACGTCGTATAGGCCAGCGAGCACTGCGTTACAGTAATCGATCCGACTGACGACCAGAGTGTTCACAAGAGTAGTAATAGTGTTGGGCGCCAGCATTCGTTCGATTGAACGTAGCTGCCTCAGGCAGTAAAAACAACGACCAGTGAGTCGTCGAATATGATCTGCGAATGTGAGCTCCTCCAGGGTCAATAGTGACGCCGAGGCAGGTTACTACACGGAAAAAAATCGACTGACGAGTAAACCGTTGGAAACAAGGACAGAGCCGTCAACTTTGCCAAGCTAATACTTCGTGCTGAGACAAGGGAACTGCGTCTTCTCAGCATTCAGTTTCAGTCTAATAAAAGACATCCAGAGGTTGATATCGTCGATACACGCGACCAGGCGTGCAAACGTTGCTTCACAGTTGTCAGCAAATGTATGAAGGTACAGCTGAGTGTCGTCAGCGTACGAGTGGACACTGATGCCGTGACGTGCAGCGATGACCAGCACATCAGTGGTGTACAACAGGAACAGGATCGTTCTAAGTACACTGCCCTGCGGCACACCGTACTGGACTGCAAAGCACGTCGAGTACTGGCTTCCTACATGGACCCTCTGTGTACGACCAGTGACGAAGCTGGTAATCTATGACAGAACATTATCACGAAAGCAAAAAGCATGATAGAGTTTGTCGATAAGGATGTTATGATCGACAGTGTCAAAAACAGCGGATAAATCTAGCAGACTGAGAAGTGTAACTTCGCCGCGATCCTCTGCTGTGAGGAGGTCAGCGACGATTTTGAAAACGCCAGTCTCGGTCGACCGACAGCGCTTGTAAGCAGACTGTAAGTCTGGAAGAAGACCGTTCTGCTTCAGGTAAGCGACGAGTTGACGACAGACTAAACGCTCGACAACTTTGGACATAAATGTCAAGTTAGATATTGGTCTGTAATTACGAACGTCCGCTGGATCGGAACCAGTCTTCTTCAGGTGTGACGCGACGATGGCGTTACGTTGAGTCATCGGTAGACTGCCTCGCTGTAGTGACGCGTTGCACATCTTGGTAATGCACGGCAGCGAGACTGAGAGAAACTGCTTCAGGATGTCAGTTGGAATCGGATCAAGCTCACACGACTTTGACACTGCCGCTGCAACAACCCGGGCCACGTCGTCTTTTGCGCAGATCCGAAAACAACCCTTTGAGTGAGAAGCAGACTGACTCGAACGTCGTCACGTTAATCCAGCAAACGTTCAGCAAATGTATTCAAAATACATGTGCTAATGCTGGACGTTTGATGGGTCGTGTAAACACCCAATAACTGGAAGCGAGGTAACTCGAGCAGATAATCAGTCGGTGATGACAGCGTCTACGCCCCCATGGTTGCACGCAGCGTCCGACTGGCGAGACAGCGTCGTCGCAGGACGTGGTATGTCGATGGACGAGTAGCCCGGCGACGTACAGCGGCGCAGACTCACGTCATCGCTGCGTGGTTGAGTGCTACGTCTCGGTGATAAGAAATACGTCAAAACCACGATCGTCGATTTTGCTATCATAATATATTATTTTGGTTTTATTGTTTTGTCTTATTTGTATGATTTTTTGGGTTTATGTAAGAGGCTCTTGTAGCTCTTTGTGCCCTTGTTTAAGCTCTTTCATTATTCATTTTGTCAATGCCTTTGTGTTTGCTTGACTAAATAAATAATTTGATTTGATTTGATCGTGTCGAGCGTTTCTGCAGAGCGACAATTTCGGACATTTGAACTTTGAAATGAATACAGTCTGTAAAATACACTTGCATATGCAATGTAGGCATGGCCTAGGCCTAAATAAAAACTACAGGGTGGTCCAGCTAATGTGAAGCCAACTTACATTTACTGGTAACATTTGAATGCATAGGTAAAATTCAATGATTTTTTGCAAATGTAAACTGCATACAACAAGAAGTGGTGTGATGCAAATTTTAAGAAATTCAGCATCGATTTTTTTGATGAGTCGGTCAAGGCTTTACCTGCACCAAGCTTTGCTGGCAAATTCCTTCAGAAAGCGGCGAGAGCTCCAGTTCTTTTCCACTCGTAACGCCTTTATAACAATTCTGTCCTCTCGCGTTATTTTACCCATCAAAATGCAGAAACAGGTACATATATGTAGTTATTCCCAAAGATATTATTTTAAAAGCAAAGGTTAACAAATGCCAGCAAAACCAGACGATTTTACCATAGAATTTTATTAAGTTCGTCAAAACGGAAAATTATCGGCCTATGCGAGTAAGTCAGTAAAATGAGAGATGTAACAAGGGAGAAAATACCTAACCTGGTTACGCCATCTGACAAACAATATTAAATTTTTATGATTCCCAATGTGTGTGTCTGAACTGTTATCACATTTTGCAAAAAATCATTGGGAATTTTAACTATGCATTCAAATGTTATCAGCAAAAATGTAAGTTGGCTTCACTTTAGCTGGACCACCCTGTAGATGTATCTGCAGTGGTTTGCAAATTTTGTGAACCTAAGCTGTAAGTTAACAAACCATGTGGCATTATTTAGAGTTAAACATTTTTTGCTGTAACATCGTAGTGATAGACGGTCTAAAAAGTAAAACATCAGAAGTAGGCCAGGAACTACCGGGACTGCTGGAAACAACCGTTCAGGGCGGCCTAAAATGTGTAGTCGCAAATGATCAAAGTCACAAACAGACGAACGGACGGACGGACGCAAAGACATAAATACAGTCTAAAGTCAGCACTCAGTACAGACAATTCCGGTATACACGGTGGCAATTGGCAACAGCGCAACTCAACTGAAAGGAAAGTAGTCACACGTCGTGGACTTGAGTGGCATTAATTTACTTATTTATTCCGTGAATGCTGTTTGTTATTTGTTTACATCGCGCAGCAGCCGCAGCTGATGCGAGATGTTAGATGCTTTTGCGTGTTATATACGTGTTGCGTTTCAAGTTGCAACAACACGCACGTCATTATTTGCTAGGAGATGAATTAGTGAACGAATTAACTGCATCAGTAACGTTGAGCGTTTCGCGGCAGTAACGCAATGGACGCGTCTACAGAAAGCAGTGTCAAAGTGGCTGTAAGGTGCGTGATTCAATACGTTACAGTCAGTCATTTCGATAAAACAAGTTTCGTATTATAAAATTACAGCTTTTTTTCTGGAAGCTGTATATTATGTGGTTATAAGTTATGATTTATATGGTATGCATATGGATTATGATTATTAGTGGAGGAGAAGGAAAAGAGATGTGATTGGAGATGTAAAGGAAGAGGAATCGATGGGCGTGAGCGGAGGAAGGGAGGGAGTGAGTCTCAGTTGTTGCTTATTTCCAATTTCAGCATACATGACTGCTTGGTTGTAGCTGTGTTGTAATTGTAATGTTAAACGTTTGTGTCGGTGCAGAATCCGGCCTCAGTTAGCACGTGAACGTATCGAGATGTGTCGCGTCTGTACCATGGTAACTCCCGGTGAGCCACAAGTTATGATTGGAATGGACAAAGCATTTACATTTGACTATGTCTTTGACATGGACACTGGACAGCAACAGGTCTATAGCACTTGTGCCAGCAAACTCATCGATGGGTCAGTTTTTACTGTTGTTAGTTTTATTCATTTATTTACTTATGTTTTATGGCCATCCCAATTGGATATATTTTGATAGCTACTTTTAAATGAAAGCAAAAACAAAAATTATTGGTTTTCATTTTGAAACAATGTGAACTAGAATTTTCGGAACATGTAGAAAAATTAAACTATGTAGTAACTACTGGTGAAATATAATTAAGCAAGCAGAACAAACCCAGATGAAATGTGTTTATGGCAGAATGAACAAAAATGAGGTTTTGGTGATGAAGTAGGGGCAGTTGGTGATTTAGTATTTAGTGTCAGGTGTAAAAACTGAAAGTTTATTACCAGAATGGTTATGTGTAAAATGATTAGGTTCAGTCGTTAAGATTATCACTTTTGATTTTATAGGATTTTAATATTAAAATGTGTTATTTGTTTCAGAACTTTTGATGGCTACAATGCTACAATTTTGGCATATGGACAGGTTATTTTGACATTTGCACTATATTTTTGCATTCTTTTCTCATACAATTAGATGCCTTTATAACAAATTGGTGGTTGTCAGGAAAGTGATAGTTTGAAATAATGAAATAAATGCTGCAAAATAATTTAGCAATGAATCTTGTGTTTTTTCTCTAACATCTACTGGATCTATGTGATATTTTTGGTTCTACAGATTTCATCTGTTTAACATAACTTTCGGTTTGTGCCAGACAGCATGTGGCTGTCATTATTTATCAGAAATGTTTCAAGTGCTATTTATGACTGATAATTACTGTTGTCAGTAGGTAGAGTCACAGTACATATGTACATGCCAAAGGCGTGTATTGTGGTAAAGTCCCATAGACAGGTACTAGTGTAGCATCCAGAGCTAATCCCAGTTTCCAAGCAGTCAGTCTGCAGGTGACGTACAGGCTGTCATTACTATCTGGTGTCGGCCAGTGCTAAAGTTACCTTCCCAGCCACAGAGTAACTAACGTTTGTCTGATACAAAATTTTACTGCTTGTTGACATAGGCACATGTGTGCGAATAACTTCATCAACATCATTCGTCTAACGAAAGTTGACATATGCAACTTCTGAGAATGCAGACATGGAATACATTTTTAAAAATATGCAGACATTTAGGAAAAATGTCCAATGGTTTGTGCGAAAGGTAAGCACGACTAACAAAAAGTACTTTTTAACTTAAGAAAACTATCGTTTACAACAGGTTAAAACATTAAAAACAGACAGCTTAAACACGCAAATACAGTCTGGTCATGTGTTCGTGGGTTAGTTATCTGGCAGTCAATTAGCCAACCGAAATCTTTAATAATCAGTTGACAGACTGCAATTGAACTGGCTGGGAGTTGAATCCACTGCTTTTTCTTAGCAAGGCTAATGCCCTAACAGTCTTTGATATCTTTATGAATGTTCGTTGTAGACTGGTTCAGGAAAGACGTACACAATGGGAACAGCATTTGACGTTTGCGGGGGAGACTGCGATGACGTGGTTGGTATAATTCCCCGTGCCTTGGAACAGCTGTTTATTGACATACAACAGACACAGCAGGCTGCACAGGACCGAGGAGAAATGCCTCCCGAGTTCAGAGTCAATGCCCAGTTCATGGAGGTATGCCATTACATCTTGGAATTTTTGTTTGATGGTATGTAACTTGCAGCAGTGACACAAATAGTAAGTAAGTATGTAAGTATACTTATACTTAACATAAATTAAACAGAAAAGATGGAATGCACCATTGCCTAAAATGAACAGAAATGCTTAAAATGTTCATTTTCATGTCTTGTCATGCACCAGTGCATGCCTACTTAATTTTAGTTTATAGTAACATCTGGAATATACCACTAGGAAAACTTGACTGTATAGAGTGACTTATAATGTGTCGAGTAAGATATGGAAACTGTACTTACAAACTCACTCACTTTCCCACGAGTTCATGTAATGTCTGCTAGTTGTTATTCTTAGCTACCTACCATGTCACTGAACGTTTTCTGTGCTTTTCTAGATTCGATCTGACATCTGTCATCAGTTCCTTGGGTTCATGCAGCTGTTGCCTTCTGCGTGGTTTCTGTCTTCTTTCTAGCATTCATGCTTGTTTATCATCACTCACCTTTCATGGTCTTGTTAAAGCATAGGCCTACTGTTTGGAGCAGGCCTTTAATTCCCCTAGCATCACACACACAGGTGTCTCAGATTTGGCTACTAACTGGCTGACAGTGTGCACTGTAGTGGATTTTATTTACTTATTTACTTACTTAACTTCTGCTGATATTGCTGCATGTTCTGTCGGCTTGACTGTTTGTAGCTATACAATGAAGAAGTGTTTGATTTGCTGGATGTTACCAAAGACCCCGTTGACAAGGTACATACTGGAAAACTGTTTATTCCAGCAGTACTTTGGGATTTATTTGAGACACTTTTTACATTGGTGTTGTAATTTGTAATTTATTGAAAACAGTTAATTGTATTGAAAGCAGTGCTACAGTGAATATTGCACACTGATAGACATTACTTTAGTTATGATGTTGTGTAACTTGTGTTTAGGGTCGGAAGTCACATATAAAGATTCATGAAGATGCACAGGGAAACATTTGTACTGTGGGACTCACTGCACGATCGGTCACCTCACTGCGTGAGGTATTGTCGTCATTATATTTATATTATAATTATTATTACCACACAAAGCATTTCATTCATGGTGCAGTTTTACGTTGTATGACACCTGTTTGGCTTTAGGTAGCATTGAGATATCAGTCATGCATTGTGCTGTATTATTTATGTATTTAATTACTTATTTTTCAAGTAACACAACTTTAATTTGTGTGAATAGAAAAATAATTATACATAAATAATTTGCTTAGACTATTTACTGCTCGGAGCCCCAACATTGGTGACCATAGTCTTGAGGGAATGTGACCAATATTTGGCTGAAATGTAATGTTCCCACTGCATATGTAGTGCTGTAAATTATCTCACATAATGGGATGTTTTACATTGATCAGGTTGTACCAGCTATGGTTTATTCCACTGTACACGTATTTAGCTGCCAGTTGCTGATGTGTCTAGACTCTGCAGATCCTGCGAGCAGGAACATTGTCTCGTACAACTGCAAGTACCAACATGAACACCCAGTCCTCACGATCACATGCCATATTCACTCTGCTTATACGTCAGCACCGCGTCAGGCTTGTTGAGGTTATTGATCGACTGATTGATTGAGGGATTGACGGATTGATGAGTGATCGGTTGATTAGTTGATTGATTTTAATAAGGAGAAAATTTGCTTTATTGTATGGCATTTAGTCTGCGTTGGATATCTTTAATTGCTTTACTGTTCTGTATTCATGTTTTTGTCACTGTCTTATGGTTTTGCATAGTTGCAGGTTTCTCATATAGGGTTTTATTGTAAGCGTGTTCATCTGATAGTGTTCAATAAACTGCATGAATTACTTACCTGCTGCTGCTATGGTGTGTGTGTGTGTGTGTGTGAAGGTGGAAGGCAGCAATGACGTGGAGGTGCTGACGGCAAAGTTCAACTTTGTTGACTTGGCTGGCTCAGAACGTCTGAAGCGTACAGGAGCCACGGGTGATAGAGCACGTGAAGGAATCTCCATTAACTGCGGCCTTGTATGATACTTACTGTCATTTCTACTGTTGTTTCTTGTCTAACCGATAACGTTGAGCATGCAGCCATGAATGGTTGAGCAGTTACAAGACAGCAGATACAATAATCAGTCACTGACCATTTATCAAACACTGATAAACTGATTAAAGCACAACTGTTACGAAGATTTTTTATATGCCAGTTTCATTGGTGGGCTACTTTTTGAGTATTGGCCACACAATATGTCAGTTTCTGGATTGGACTTTCGTTTAACTTGTGTCTAGTGGACAGAGACCTTTGAGTCGAGACTGAGATGAGACTGAAACGTTGAACATTTTGTTTGAGACTGGACTGAGACGAGACATTAGTATGTCTCAAGACGGTCTGGAGACTGATACTGCATCTCTGCTAGTGGATCTAGCAGCAGTTTTTATTACTTTGGCTTGTTTAAACATAAGTGCATTAGGGTTTAATTTAACAATATGCACTATGTAAATTTACATTTTACTTACTTACTTACTTATTTTACTGATTTGTTGATTTGTTGATTGAATGATCATCTGTGTCAGTGATTGATTGATGGTGTTAATGATGGATGTTGGCAGCTGTCACTGGGGAATGTCATATCAGCACTGGGTGATGAAGAAAAGAGAGGTTGTCATGTGCCATACAGAGACTCAAAACTTACGCGACTACTACAGGACTCACTAGGCGGCAACAGGTTGTAGTAGTAGTTGTTGTTGTTGTTGTTGTTGTTGTAGTAGTGATGCTTTGAAAGAAAGGTCTCTGATATAACCTATTATGTTGCCAACAATGCACACAACTGCTCATTCATTTATGCCTGTTGGTCATAATTGATGAGATTACACACTGTTATGTCTACCACTTAACACAGGTGAATGTACCATGCTTTAACTGCTGCTAGACAGGCCGGTACTTGATTTGCCTAGCCTGGAGGGATGGAAGGCTAAGTTGAACTTGGTGTTGGTTATATACAGAAATGGTTTATCTGTCTGTAGACAGTCGCTCATCCAGGTAATAACCACTTGATAGCAACCCAACTGGATGTTGAACCAGCAATCTTTCGAGCGCCCTAACCATTCTTTGTGGCACCATGTACTATTAATAGTAACATCAGCATTCAGCAGGGATAGTAGTAGTGTAGTAGTATTGTTTGTTGTAGTAATACGACTATGATAGCATGTATATCACCATCAGACTGTGACTTTGTGGAGACGCTCAACACACTGAAGTATGCCAACCGTGCACGCAACATCAAGAACAAGGTGCTACGCACTGTCAAGTTTCTGTTCATACATATATCATATTACATTACCAGTATATCATAAAACTTTTTATCGTCTGTGGCATCCCTCGTCCGCACATAGGGGTGCCATAATGTACAGCTGTAGAAATATAGAATAATGAAAGATAAAATGAAAAATAAAATAAAACCTTAGTAGCACACATTTTAAAACTGAAATGTGGTGTAAGATGTAGACAGAGATCGACCCAGGTCAGGAAGTGTTCCTTCTCTGTCTGCGGTCCAGGCATCTAGAATTAGATTCTTTCCCACATCAGAAACTTTATTCTGCTCTGGCTCTTCACAAGGCTCTTCAGGCTCATCTTTTTTCACAACTCCGGACATTGTAATGCACTGTCAGTGTTCAACAATGCAGAATGACTGATTGTAACTATGACCAGATGAAATGTGTGAATTTACAATAAGTGATTTATCACTATGATTACTGTTGAAAAGATTGGTAGAACACAAGTGTTGTTGCGGTTGTGTTAGCTTGTGGCGAATCAGGACACAGCAAGTCGACAGCTTGGGGCAATGAGGGCTGAAATCATCGCCTTGCAACACGAGCTCATGCAGTACAGAATGGTAACTTCCTTTGTTCTTCTTTGGCCTTCTGCTAAACGACAGGTTTATGACAATTGGCTCCTGTTTTTAGCTTCTCTCTTCATATTTTTTTACTTATATGCACTTGTTACTATGCCTAACGTGTCATGTCTTAAGATATGTTCTATCTTTCTGAGCTTGTGGTTCTGTACTGAATTGTTTTTCTGTATTTGCTGTAGAACTTGTGCATTGGTTACCTTGTAGACTTGTCTGATTTTTTCTCATCGTCATCCAAGTCCACATGTGTACAACGTGTCATGGGGGTAGCTGATCTCAGCTGGCATATGATACTGTAAAAGAGAACGTCATTGATTATTTTATTGATTTGATTCATTTACTTATTTGTTTATTTATTCATTAATTTATTCATTCATTCCATCATTCATCTTTCCATTCAGTATCTACTCTATCATTGTGACTGACAGGGACAGAGGCCACTGGGTGATGGTGAGTTGGTGGATGATGCAGTGAAAGAGAATTCAATGCTGCGAGCTGAGAACCTCGGTCTGAGACAGAAACTACGTGCCTCGCAGGACACCGTAGAATTACTGACCACACGTAACTCACAACTACAGGCTGACAGAGACCGACTAGCCATCTCTGCTACAGGTACTGATAGTAGTTGTAGTAATAGTAGGGGCCTAGTAGTAGCAGTTGTTGTTGCTGTTGTCATCATCATCGTAGTAGTAGTAGTTGTAGACCAGTAGTAGTAGTTTGGCTCTGTGCTCGACTTGGACTCTGACTTAGCTCTGGGCGATTTGGAAGTAACTGTACTGTAGTCATAATTTAGTTTTATCTTTTGTAGATGTAGTGTCAACAGACAAATGTTGGCTGAAACCGATAATTTGTAACACAGTTACTTCGATTGGGTATTACTTCTGTCATTTAACAGAACTGATGTTTTGTCTCATTCAGTGCATTGGACTGGACTGCACCATTGTAATGTGAATACCTTTTTTGCTCTTTGTTGTTAGTATATGAGTAGTTAATGTTTCATTCTTTATATTGAGTAGTAGTAGTAATTGGTGATTCTTCTGCAATACCATAGCACCTTATTTAGGATGCATCTGTGGCCTAAGCCAGTTGATTTAATCTCAAGATCAGCTCTGTACTACATTCATCAAACGAACTGAGTGAACTCTTCAGTGCCAGTGTGATGGTTCAAGCAGCATAAACATTGTCATTTGCCGTCACTGTCATCCTAATAGACCACCCACACTACGGGCTTGTTGATCTGTCTGGACTGCATGGCAAGGCCAAAATTGGTATGAACATTTCTTAAGGCAGGAGTAATCGGCACCCCAGTTTTTAGCTTGAAAGATTATGGTCTGGGGTTTGAATTGCATCGCCGTGGGTGGACGCTCGCATAATATGTTGGCACTGGGTCGAAACACAGAAGTTTCTAGTGACATGGTTGGTTTGCATGGTGATGTTTGCATGATTGAAGCAGATGGGGATGCTGCAAGCAGTGAGGTACAGCAGCTGATTGAAGGCTATGTTCAACAGGCTGAACAGCTCAGGTATAGTACTCATCCATTCGCTCACTCACTCACTCTTGTGTTCATGCAGTTACTTATTCATTCAGTCGTTCAGGTGAATTTAGAGATTAGTTGGCGAGAGCTTTTATGGCTGACATTGAATTTCAGAAATTTGTTGAACCAATTGTTCGCTCTGAAGACGAGGGATTAAATTCGGGATATAAATTGCAAGGTCTTCATTTATTCAGTAATTCATTCATTCACTTACTCACTCATTCATTTGTGCATTTGATGATAGTTTGGTGTAGTTGTTGTTAATGTGTCGGTTTTTATCATCAGATTTGTTTAATGCTGTACCCAGTTACAACTTTGATGGGTGAATGCTACTGTTTGCCATCGGTCTATATATAGGTAGTAACTAACCACCAAGCTCAACTCAGTCTTCCACTAATCAACTACTGCCTTCTACCTGGGGTTAAGGTAGAGTGCCTTCACTTGTGTCAGGTGGCAGGTGTGTGTGATCACATATGGTAGGTGACGCTCAGTAGCTCGAAGACTCATTAACTTGGTCAGCCTGATAAAACTGGTCCATATATCCATTTGTTTGCAAACAGAATTTTTTTTGTGGGTAGTTAGACTCAAGCAAAATTTCACACAATGGTCAATGAGTGCTACATGACAGAATGCCAAGTGACCCGATGCAAGGCCAAGGTCATGAGACCTTCAGAGTTAGAAATTGTTCCATTTTGAAAGTCTCTTTCGTGCTATTTACAATGAGAGCACTACTTTCTCTCAAGCTAAGGGGACACTATCTAAATTTTTGACACTCTGTGCATGACATTGTGAAACAGCTATTGTTTAACTATGTGACAGGGCAAGTCTAGTGGAGTCGGAATCTCTGGTTGAGTCGCTTCGCCAGTCCACCATTCCGACGTCACGATCCACTCTACCAGTGCTGTCATCATCATCATTCACGGAGTCCATGTTCCTGATGGACTCCAGCTGGGAGGATCCAGATGACCACGTACAAAGGCTACTTGAAGAGGCCAGACTGGATGTCAACCGAATGAAAACCAGGTCTACTAGACAAGTATTATTAGCAGTGGTGGTGGTAGTGCTAGTGTTTGTGGTAATGGTAGTGGTAGTCATAGTCATAATCATAGTGATAGAAATACAGTGTGTCTCAAATAAACATCCCCGACATTTTCGTCAGTAACCTGAAAACCAATTATCAGATTTTGACAAGTTTTGGTACGAATATTCCTGACACAACTTGCCATCAAAAGACTATTTAGTTGCCCGTCTCACCCAACGTTTGTTTCTGCACTACCTGGGGAAAACAAAACCAGCGAAATATCACTTTCTTATCCAATGTGATATGATTGCTTAATTAACATAACGCACAAAACACATTTTGTTCACATTTCTGACACTTTGGCTGACATTTCATCCAGTTTTTCATTTTTCAACTGCCTGTAGTAAAATTGCTTGAAGTGTTGGCCCACTATGCGAACACAGACAAGGGGACACTTTCTCCATTCATTGACAGCAGTATTGATAAAGTTTTGCTCCAGATCAATCCAGGCTGTACCAGTCGCTTCTTGATTTCACTAATATTTCTCAACTTCATTTGGTAGACACACTGCTGCATGACAGTCAAACCTCGTAATAGACCACCTGTTGGGGCCCAAAGATTAGAATAGATGGAATTTATTGACGTTTTTGATTCATTTTAACACTTATTATGCTTGGTCTGCTTTTCCCAGGTAGTGCAGAAGCAGACGTAGGGTAAGGTGGGAACTAAAACACTTATTTAATAGCCAGTTGTGTCACAAATATTTTTGCCAAAAATTATTAAAATCTGCTAATCTTTCTTCAAGTTACCATCGGTAATGTCGGGGATGTTTTTTTCAGGTTTTTTGTCTATTTCAATGCATATTTCGCTTGATCTGCTTTCCCTATGTAGTGCAGAAGCATACATTGGGTGAGGTGGGAAACTGAATGGTCATTTGATGGAAAGTTATGTCAGGAATATGAATGTCAAAAATTACTAGAATCTGGTCATTGCTTTTCAAGTTACGATCCAAAATGTCGGGGATGTTTTTTTTTTGAGACACAGTGTACTAGTATTAGTAATAGTTTTCTGAATAAACTAATCGGTTGTACAGTAGACATACTGTCGGAAAATTATATACTTTTTTCTAACTTTTCAGTTAAAATCTTGAATGTGTGTTGACTCTTTTTCACAAAGTGTCATTTCGATGGAAACTAGCTGAATCATGGAGAAGAAGCATGAATCTGACCACCGGACCACAACTAGATGATCAAATAGGCTACTGCGATTTGCAAAAGCAGAGATATGTGCATGAATCGTGACACAGGGTCGTACTTTTTCTGTGATTCAGCTCATTTTCATTGAAATGACACTTTGCAGAGACAAGTCGACACACATTTCTGATGAAGGCGTCAGCGTACGTTGAAATGTCAAGATTTTAATTTTTAAAAATTAGAAAAAGTATATAATTATTTGACAATACCAGTAGTTGTTGTTTTGTTGTTGTACTGCTACTACTACAGCATGTAGAGAGAACAAGTGGCAGCAGTAGTTATACAAACAGCTATAGGTTTGTGCACAATATGCTTAAACTTAAAATACTGTTAGCTTTTCGTGACGTTTTTTTTTTGTAAATTTCAGGCACAGGAGAGCTTTAGGCTAAAAATTGTCAGTGGCATAGAAAGTGTGGCACTTTAACCATGGCATGTATTCATTGCTTTTGACAGTTGAAATTTGCAAAACTAGTTTGAATTCATCTAGCCAAAAATGGATACATGATTACTAATATATTGTTGTCCAGCGTCGCTCAAGTGTACAGACTCCCTTTCACAATTTGCAATAGTTTCTGGATCAAACTTACAAAAACTTTTTAACAATAGTAATAAAGAAAAAATGTGATTGAGAAAATAATTTAAAGTCAAAAATACTCATCACCATGTAATTGGTTGACTGAAGTTAATTGGGAGAATGTTTATAGGTGTTTTGTAAATGTTATGTATTGTCAGTTGTGTTGGTAGAACTTGCACAGTCTGTCTCTGTCTGGCTGTAAACAGTGTACAAGAGATGGAAAGTGTCAATGAGCAACAACAAGAGGACTTGAAGGCTACTGAGGTAGTTTGTTCCGTTAACTGTTTTTTGTGTTAGTCTGTTGGTTTCTGCTATTGAAAAAAAAATAACGAAATTGGTGTGAATGTTGCCTAGTGCAGGATTGACGGTTGTGTCAATTTTTAGTTTACAAGGTCAAAGGTGACGGTTATGAAGCTCCATGCAGACAGCCGCATTATGTCAGCACTGGACTGACATACTTTCTTTAGTTTGCATCATTTGCCATTTCTTTTACTTTGACTGTTATAAACTATTTTATGGAATATTTAACGTTCCCATTCAGCTGTTTATATTTTGCTTTGGTTTTTCTGTCAGTTTGCATTAAACCTAAAATCACAAGTCATTGTGAGAAATTTACATAAGATTACAATTTTTGATGTTGCAGCAACTGTTTCTGTGTCTGTAGGCCAAAGCTGATGTGGATGTGATAGCTAGTAATAACGCCTTGTCAAGTGATACAGACTCAGATAATGATGAAGAAGGTTTGTTTATTTTTACTCATCATTTGTTATTCAGCCATTTTGACAGACCATAGTATATATGTTTAGTGTTGTCACGGTTCGAAATCGGCACCAAAACCGCAGTTTTTTAGCAATATCGAACCCTATCAAAACCTCCCTCTTTTTGTCCCCATCTCTGTCTGTCTGTCTACCTAACTCTGTCTATGCATGATGAAGTTATGAACGTTGACGGACGCTGGCTGGAGCTCACTCGTTCTGAGCATTGTGCATTTGCCTTTGCTCGCTCGACTGTCTCAGTCAGTGATGCTCGCACAGCCACAACCTGTGGGTCAGTCTTTACACGGCTGTCAATAGAGAGCCTAGAACTGGGTGCAGTGGTCTTATACTAGGCATGCATGCTGTCAAGTCGTCCAGGCCTGAACTAATCATGCATCATTAGTGGGCGCACCAAGAGTCTGTCCCGTCTATTCCAGTTTCTCTCAGCAATGCACCATCGCCTGCCCACTCACAGAGTTTGCGTCTAGCAGGCATACCATCGTAAGTGGACGCGTCATCATTGGGCATCACTGCTGGTTTTAGTGCTAGTCAAAAAACCGAATCATATAGAACCGAAACCACGGTTTTTTCCCCAAAACTGAACCGAAACCGACTGACCTCGGCCAGTGTGAAAACCATAACAACACTACAGATGTTGCTTTTCTATTTGTTTTCTGTCTGTGCATCTGCACGTCTGTCTTTCCCTAACTCAAAAGTGAAAAAACGCTGTAAAACCAAAATTGATGTGCAGGACTGACTGGAGTAGCAGTAGTTTTCAACTCAAACGGTAAAAATTGAAGATTAACATTAAGGCAGATGTGGTTGCAGGGGAATAGTAGTCGAGTGGTAGATTTGCTGACCACATTGCAACAGGTCTTGGGTTAGCATCGTAGTGGTGCAGCAGAATATGGTGATGGAATTTTGAGAAGATTTGTCACCTAACGTTCGCAGGCCCATTGCCAGCCAACAGTCAGCCAGCTAAGTACTAACTGCCGAGTAAAGGTAGAGTTAAGCATGACTTAACTTTCACAGCAATGATTGCAGTCATTGGTTTCCAAAACGGTAAACTGTCCAATTGTTTTATCTATGTAAAGCACATATATTCCACATTTTATGAGCTGTTTCATTTACATTTGTGTTGCAGGGAAGGAATTTGATGCTTGCAGATGTCGTGGGTGAGATCTCAATAAAGCAGAAACTGAGTGATGAGATACTACTACTGATACTAATAATACAACAACAACAACTACTACTACTACTACTACCACACTTTTTGTTGTTGCAGAGAAGGAGAAGTTGAATGCAATGCTTGCGGATGTCGTGGGTGAGATATCGATAAAGCAGAAACTGATTGATGAGCTCGAGCTGAGTCAGAAACGACTGCGCACGATGCGAGCACATTACGAACAGAAACTATCTACACTGGCCAACAGGATACGAGAAACCGAACAGGAGAGAGACAAAGTGCTTGCCAACATCAGTCAGAGTTCACTGTTACTACTACTACCATAGACCTCTTAAAATAGGACTGACAGCGGCCATGCTTGGGTTCGCAAACTTGGGTCCGTCAGTATTTTTAGTTTTTTTATGATTACTTTGTCAAACGTGGCCCGTTTGCTACAAAATTTTGTACACATACATGTATGTTACAGACAGCGTGAACAAATGCTGCAAATTTGGTTATTGTGTGATTTCGACTTTCTCGTGTGTCCATATATTGTGGCTAAACCATATGTCGGTATGTACAGTTTAGCCACAATATATGCACATATGAGAAAGTAGAAATCATACAGTGACCAAATTTGCAGCATTTGTTCACGTTGTCTGTGACATATGTGTACAAAATTTTGTAACAAATGGTCCACAAAGTTATAGTAAAAAACAAAAAATACTGATGGACCTAAGTTGGCAGACCTGAGAACGGTCGCCATCAGTCCTTATTTTAAGAGGTCTATGACTACTACAAATACTACAGTATGACTATACTCTTGCTGCTGCTGCTGCTGAAACTGGAGAAACAGAGTCTCTGGTGGTGGGGGACTTGAAGCTCTAAGTTTTTTGTCTATTTTCATACAAAATGCGAGACAAAAGTTAATCCTTGAGCACAGCAAGCAGAAATCGACTTCATTTTTGGTGGAATGCAGTAAACAGTTAATGTTACTGATTACATATGGGTGCGGAACGTTGAAACTTTTTGCTCCTATATTATGCTCTTATACTTATGTGTGAATCTTTATTTGTAATTCAAGATGCATTGCCCCAGGTCTGAGGCTCACTGCTTTGTGTAGCAATTAACATGGGGTAGCCACTTGTCTGTCAATATTTTGATGTGCCAAGGGCATTGAAAAACCGGAGACAGACTGACATTTTGTGAATAGGAACTGCTATAGGCTTTCGCATGTCTCGTGAGCATTAGCTCAAATTTTTTGTTAGTGCAAGAAGTTCAAAGTTTGGGTTGTGGTTAGTGTTAGGTCTGGGTGGACTACGCCATATTATTTTCCAATATCAGAGGTTTCTCTGTTTGGCTGTAGGTGCAAGTAGTGATGGTCGAAGCGACGGAAAGTCAAAGTCAAAGATTAGTGAGGAGTATGCATTGAAACTGAACTCAATGCAGACGGAACTGAAGAAGCTTCAAGCGGCTAAGCGTGAGCACACCAAACTGCTGCGTAACCAATCACATTATGAGACACAACTACGCACACTTCGCAGTGATCTTACCAGTCTGAAACAACTCAAGGTATTCTATTACTTTTGCTGCTGCAGCTGCTGATTGTGGGATTTTTAGACTAAAACAGTAACATCTAGTCAACGTAAGCTTACTTTTGTGCTATGAATAACATGGCTGAATTTCAGAAGCAAGCATACAGTATGATAGACAAGCTAAGCAGCAGATAAAATGTAACAAGTAAACTTAGATTGCTCTTTTTTGAGTAGTAAGTAATGTTACTACACAATGCTGGTATTTGGGGTTAATAATGCTACGGAATTTTGCAAATTGTGCTGCAGGATTTGGCATAACTTGCTGTAAGAAAACATGGGAGCTGATAATGATGTGGGCAGGTGAAGCTGATGCGTCAGTTGAGGGAGGAGGCACAAAAATTTCGTCAGTCGGAGCAGAAAAGCCGCAAGATGATCGCTCAGCTGGAGAAACAGCAGCAGGCCAAGGACAGCAAGATCAGGAGTCTTGAAGCTGACAAGAACCGCAAAGAAGTCATTCTGAAACGAAAGATGGAAGAGGTAAGCATTGTCTGCACGTTTTTATAGGTTTTATTACAGGTCTTACACGTCCGTTCATCTGTCTGTCCACTCCCTCTCTCAGTCTGCCTGTCTGTCCATCTTTTTGTCTGTTCAAGAAGACTAGAAGCTAACAGATATGGTTGCATCTAGCATAAGCTTTATTAGGATATTGAGCATGCTGCTGTAGATAAATCATTGAAACTATGCCAGTGTATGCTAATGTTTTTGCATTCTGTGTTATGTGTTTCTGCTAAATGCAGTATTTAATTAAACTTATGCCTAGTTTATAGCAAATGACTGACCCCAACAGAGCTGAACTGCTGGTTGCAAGTTGAAATGGTTCTGAACACTTTGGCTACAGTGTTGCCTTGTACTAAGCGAACAAACTGATACTTTAGTTTAGTTCGTTCATTATAAAGAACGCTTTACAGGTGGAAGTGGACTAGTAAGCTGTAAAGCTATGTGGGCTCACATTTGTAAAATTAGAAGGCACTTATGAGAGTGCATATCTCCACTAAGTAAAGTAATTTAAAAATTAGTACTACTACTGCTACTACGACTATGATACCTACAACTACTACTACAACAAGGAAATGGGAGGAAGAAGGAAGAGCTGCATGGCGGCAGGAGAAAGGGAGGGAGGAAAAGTAATAGCCAGCGTTGCTGCTTGCGCTGTTGATGGAATGACGTCATTGGTATTATGAGTCATTATGTACACAAAACAACGGAAACACGGAAGGACAGAACAACCAATCTCTCAATCTCCTCCAGTGTTCACTATGTTCACCTTGGCGGAGATAATTACAAAAAAAAACTAATACACATCAGAAAAGAACAAGACAAGTCATCAAATCGAGACGAGGGTCTTACTAACTTGCTTACATATGTGACAAACTGTTCATCCTGGCGACATCTAGCAGCAAACAGAAATCGTTCCAAAAGAAAGGCAACAGCAGTTGCCAAGATGTCAACTGTTCAGCTGAAGAAGACTGTTATTTGATGAATTTCTGTACATTGTTAGTGACTGATTAATTGAGGTTTGTCATGTTCCACTAGGTGTCAGCATTACGGCGACAGCAGAAGTCTAATTTGTCGGCTAAGGCTGCTGGTAGAGTTGTCCAATCAACACGGGGTCTGTAGGACTTCTTCTTCACTGTTTTAGGCTTCTCTGTCTATCTGCCATGGGATATGATGAATAATTTGAATGGAATGGGAAAACTGGCATTCAAATTGGCACATGAACTGTGAGAGCTGATTCTGGCTCAAATGGAACTGAAATGAAAGAAATCGAACAATGCTGTTATGGAGAAAAATTAAAAATAAATTAAAAGACATTCGAGCTGTGGCAGAGATAAGAGCCTGAGATTCAAAAATTAAGAAGAAAGTTAACAATAAGTAAAATTTTTCACCTAAAGACATTTTTAACGTTTTTGAAATATTTTTCCTAACGTTTACTTTATCTTATGATGTTATTTGATGCTGATACAGATGAAGGTGCATGGCATCATGTTGATCCACGAATTCTCAAAACCTCTTGGAACAATCTCGAAAAACTGGTCAGACAATCATTTCTTTCCTTTTATTATCTATCCTACATCATTCTATCCTACATCATTTTTACTGCAACATTTGGTTTGGTTCGAAAGTCGTAATTGTTTGAATTTAAATAGTTTTGCATTTTTACGCATGACAGCATGTAATGCTTCGCGCGTCTTAGCCATCATCGAGGCGTCCGTCCGTCCATCCGTTTATCCGTTTGTCTGTTTCACTCCGGTATTGTGTCAACACAGCGCAAGCTAGGATCACGAAATTGTCACCGTGGACTGATACGAAGACTCTAGTTTTAGGATCCGTAAAGCTTTTTTTCGAAATTCTAAAGCAGTCACCCCTATCGAGGGCGCTAAATTAGAGGGGGGTACAAAAATTAGCCATTTTGAGCCAATAAGTCGCCACATCTCAGAAACGGTGCGAGATAGGGCCTACGTTACTATTAATCATTAATAGGAAGTCCAATGTGCTCTTTCGATTGACGTCAAGATCAACGACCTTGAACGATTTTGAACCCCCAAAATAGGGGGTTTTAGTGATTTTTTTCGCGATTTTGGGCTGCATCACACATTTCAAGAGTTAATTGTGCTGAAATCGCTTGAGACAGACCAAGACAATCTGCATGCGGAATTTTCAGCATTAAACTTAGATTTTAGCAGTTCAAGTGCCGACCCCCTAGGTTCAAGGAGGCCTCTGCACGTGGGCATCAAAGAGGGGTACTCCCATAAAAGGTTGGCGTTTTACCGCAGTTGGCTCGTATAGCGCTTGCAGATAGACGTAAATTTGTTGCTTAACGTAATAATAACTGCTGACAAGCTTTTAATGGTTTAACATGAATGACCTTGAACGACCTTGAACCTTTAAAATAGGGGGTTTTAGTGATTTTTCTGCAATTTTTAGCTGCAGCACACACTTCAACAGTGAATTGCAACGAAATGGATGGAGATAGATCAGGACAACCTGCGAACAGGATAGGGAAAGTTCGCTGGCGTGGACCGACGTATGTATGTAAGCAGGCTGGTTGGTGGATAGGTGATGCAGGCAAGCTTGAACTTTGTTACACTTAATCGACAGCAAGTATAGCTGTTTCATCAGTAGTAGCTGTTGTTGTGTTAGTAGTATTAGTAGTCGCAGTTATTGTTGTTGTCGTTGTCATTGTTGTAGTATGCATAGTGTTGTATTTTGTCATAGATATCAACTGTGATCGTGAAACGTCAGACATTAACGCACCTTGATAAAGACCTCGAACGATGGATGAAGGTCTGTCAGTTTTTTTTACGTGTGCTGTGTGTACAATTTTATAATAAAATAAATACCTCAGTAAGTAAATAATTGTTTAGTTGTTGATGTTGTTGTTAAAATCTAACTAGCCATTCTGTTGTTTTAATGATTGAAGTTTTTTTATCATGAAATGTGTGATTAATCGCTAATTTATGCAGTTCTGCATTAAACTAAGATCGTTTCTGATGGAGAGCAGTTTGACTATTGTGTAACTCAATTGATTTTTTGTTAAAACGTATATTTGATATGTCATTGTACTGTGGCTGTCCTAATGGGTCGCATACAATTATTATGGCACTATCCACATAATCAGTTATTATGTTTGTCCGTCCGTCCAATACAGCTTTTGAAATGGAAAGCAAAAAGGTGCAGGAAAATGAAAATTGGTGTGACTGCTTTCTGAGTTTGTTTAAAAGGTGGAAACTTAAGGTCGCATTTTTAGACAAATGATGCATATTTCATGTAAATGTTTACATATGCCTTGTGAAGCATGCCTCATCTATCCAAAAATATGAGCTTAGTGCAGTGGACACGTATGACCCTCACATCTAGACAGTCGGCCTCATACACATCGGCACAAGGCATGCAGGTTTCATCTGTCAGTATTCGTAATCATCTGGGGTGGATTTGTTTGTTGTGTCTTCAAGCAACGTGAGCTTGTTGGCAAGAAACTGGAACGTCTGCTGAAGAAACATGAGAAGGCAGTTGCAGCTGCTGCTGATATTGTAAGAGTTTCTGTAGTAATTTGTTTGTAAATACATACTTGTAAATACACATCGTGTCTCCAATGAAACCAAGCTCTTGTTACATTTTCAAATAACTCCAGTAGTTTTGCTTCAGTATCAACAAATTTCAGTTTAAAAATTGTCATCTAATCAACTTTTGCTAGTACAAAATAGCACTTGTTATTTTGCGAGAAATATTAAGAACGGAGTAATAGCTGAAGTTTACCGGTGGTACCCACAGCAGAGGCAACTGCATGGTAGTACTCCAGTGAAAGAGTAATATGTCTGTTACGAAACTTTTAGTTGTTGAACGCTGTAATGTTAGCAAACTGTTGATTAGCAGCATCGTAGTCAGACATTAGTTGCAGTGAGTGCTCAATCTATCACTCGGACACAGGTGCGGAGACGTCTTCTGCATTCGTTGCTGACTGATCGATTGAAGCCTGATTGCTGGTGCAGGAAATAGTGAACTTGTCGGAGTTGATGGAGCAGATTGACACCCTGAGGGACAACATGACTTACATCCAGGACAACATCAGCGAGTGCCAGAAGTCCATCGTACACATGGAAGAATTCAAGGTTATACGTGTGCATAGTTTTATGAGTTTTTGTACGATAAATATTTGACAACATTTTGCAGAGAGAGAATTTGGGTGAAATTTTGTGGACAGGTGAATCATGGCCGAGTGAGGAAGTGACTAGTAGATGATCGATTAAGATTCTGGATCATCCATTAACAGATTTATGTAAAAAAACTGTTCAGTTTATATAGGCTACAGTGTAAGGGTGACATCGTGGTTGTAGATATAAAACAGCACGAATCACAATTTAATAATTTAAACTTTGCCATTACACAGTCAGCAAAGTTCTTTTGACATTACACTGTAGCCTTTATAAACTGAACAGTTTTTTTTACATAAATATTTGCAGTTTTATTGCCGTTGGAAGTAATCTAGAGCTGAATAAAATCGAACAGTAGAATAACCACTACAACAGTACTGCTACCACAACTACTGCTACTCCTATTTCTACTTCGACTATGAGTAACCCTTACTTTACTATTACCATACTCTACCCCTAACATAACTTACCTTACTCCTATTGCTACCATAACCCTACGCCTACACTACCACTATCCTACCCCTATCTCTACTACTACTACTACTACTACTAATACTACTGTGACGGAAGTCACATTTTTGACAAACCACAATAATAATTTAAATTGACCCAACACTAGCACCCACAATGTCTGCTGGCGTCGTCATGAATACTATCAACTTCCGCTAAATGTAGCGACTCAAAATCGCTCTGTTTTGTCTCCAAACTCTACTTTTCGCCAGTATTTTATTTATTTTATTGTGCGTAAAGTAAATTTAAAATTGGTTTTATCTTGGAATACGGGCTACTTCATTAGATATGCCTGAGGTAATCATCTGTGCAATTTTTGGTTTGGAAAAGTTAAGTGGTTTGGGATATATGGGGGGCTAAATTTTGGGTTCTCCCATTGAAATGGCTGGTCATCCTACCTCGCAGCCTATGATTTCACATGAACTGACAGTTTACACTGTACTAATATACAACCTTTATTTTGATACAGATTGTTGAAGTTTCGGCAATTGCTGCTGCTTTCTTTGAAATGATTGTCCACCAGTTGTCACTGCAGTAGACAATAAGTAATCATAGATACAAGGAAGTACATGGGACCCATGTCTCCAATCGTAGACTTGTTTTGTTTTTTCCTCATGTGTATCACTTTCCTGATTCGTCGGTCCATCCTGTTGCTTTGTCTGTCGATCACCTTGGCTCAACCGATCAGTGGTTGAGAGAGATGGCTTGGTCTGTGAATCAGGAAAGTGATATACACAAGGAAATGAGACAAGTCGACGAAGGGTTCCACCAACTTCCACACATCTATGACTACTTACTGTTTGCCATATGTGGATTGTGGGCTGATTGTGCAGGGTGAAGATATGGATGCTGATCGTATCTTTGTGACAAGTTCCATGCAAGAAGCAATGTTCCTGCTCGAGCACTGCACCAACCTTGCCATTGGCAATGTAAGTAGTAGTAGTAGTAGTAGCCCTGGTCTCGTGCTAGGACTTCAGCTGTCTATGGAAATTATAACGAAGCACGAGATGAAAGAGCAGTACAGAATAGAAGAGATGCTGTCCGCTTGGCTAATATCCAATCAAGACAGTGCCGTACTATTTTTCCTTTTTCTTCTCCTTCTACTACTACTACTAATATTGCTACTATGTTGTGCTAAACTATGTCTGTAGGGCCTGATGTATGCGCTGAAGACTGATGAATGCAAGGAGATGGAAGCAAAGTTGCATCAGGAACAGATGGAAAGTATCTTTCAACGAGACATGCTGCAATATCTCATTTATGACAAGGTTGACGTTGCCGTAGACCATGGTCTCATCTGGCAAGGTAGTAGTAGTAGTTGTATTAGTATTAGTAGAGTAGCAAGGGGTTGGTTGCACTTGGCAGCACAGTGTGGATTTTGACCCCCCCAAGCTTTTTTCTTTGTGGTGCTAATAGCAAGCTTGCTGATGTAACAGTAGCATGCCGATTTTGTAATCCCGAGGTTGCAGGTTCGACTCCCACCTGGTGCACTGCCAGGTAACAACTTTGGGCAAGTTGTTCACACACATGTGCCTCTGTTCAACAAGCAGTGTAATTTGGTACCAGTCAAAGGGCGGTGATGCTCTGTGGCTAGGAAGGTAACCGTAGGTCTGGCGTCGCGCTGGCCATGCGCCATGGACTCAGTCGTCTATTCACCTATGGGCTCAACGGCCACAGATAGGGAGGAAGATGAGCACCCCACCTATGCCCCAGTAGATGTATAGCACCTTTACCTTACCTAATAGCAGTAATAATTGCGGCCCACACGAGTGTTTCTGCCAAGTGGCATGTTATTTTGTCCTTTGTCTCTAGTGTGGTGCCTGAGTGTGACAGACGGATGGACAGACTACGCCATGGTGACATTCTTGCAATAGTTGGTACTGCTGTTACTTTTAGTGATATTGACTCAGACAGATAAAGTTGATGGTTCTGTTTGATTTAGTAAAAACTATTTGTTTAGAATACAATCGATAATGTTACCCATACTGGTTGGAGATGAAAGTCACAGAGATTAGTCTTTGTTTATCTGGTGAATTCTGACTTTGTTGTTTTTTGTTAGTTTTTTTCATTAATTTGCATTTTAATCTGTCTGGCACGTAAACTTCAACAATCAGTCAACAGACTCTGAACTCGCATAGAGAGTAATTGTGTGTGAACGCCTATGTACGTAGGTGTAAGCAAGCTTTTACGTACGTGGCCAGAAAAGACTGTTGCTTCGTTTTGTGGCAGATTTGATTTAATTGTTTTTTGTGCTAAAATGCAGATAATGAAGACAACAGTGATGATGATTCTGGTGGCAGTTTATCTCCTGTTGACAGGTGAGAAGTAATATTGTAATAACAAAGGAATAATAATACACTGTGTCTGGAAGAAGTGTGCCTCAGACATCATGCAGCAAATTTGCAACTTCGAGATAGAATGCGATAAAAGTAGGTTTGCATAAATTTGAATAAGTATCAAATGGTGCTGCAAAGTTTCGTTGTGTAATATCTTTTAACGATTAAGCTCTTGGGCGTTGAATTGAAGTGACCATGCAATTTTGTTGCATTTTTTTATTACATAATTATACAATTATTGACAGAACTGAACAGTGTAGTTCTACATGGTAGTGTGTCTGCATATGTGAGTTGCGATGGAAAATTGTATACATATTTATTGACAGTAGGGGAAGTCATATGGTGTCAAAGATGGCATTGTTGGATAGGGCGTTGTTGAGTTACTTGGCTGGCAGTAATGTGGGGCACATTAGGCGGCAGTTAGGACTGTGTCTTCGTGGCTCCAAGCTGTTCACGAGAACAGCTATATACACTGCATAACCTTTAACTTTCTATAGATTTTTGCCTCAATTAGGTAAGTCATCTCGGCGTCTTCACCTGTAAAATTGTTAATCAAGTTATGTTGATGTTTTGTTTGCTTGTTGCATTTTTAATCTTTAATCATTGCGTCGGTTGTTTAGTTTGGAAGAGCAAGAGTTGGTTGGCCAAGAAGCCAACGTGAACAGTCAGCCACCCATTACCGGCCCAGACATAGTTGCTCAAGTAAACGATGATGATAAAATCTCTTCCGATGTGGATGAATTTTCTTTGGTTACACGGTCAGATATTCTTTTGCTTTAATTTTGTTGTTGTTGTTGTCACATAAACATACTAATGTAAAGCAGTAATTGTTGTGCAGCTCTCGATTCTTTTGCGGCAAATTTTGCCAAATTTTACGGCATAATTTGTGAAATACTGCATCACTGTTATTTTTAAATATCCAGTGTTGGGTAGTAACATGTTACCTGTCAACCGATTACTTTCTGTGGTAGCAATGTAAAGTAATCATTTGCTGTTAAAATTTTAACAGACTTAAATACATACTAGAAGTAAAATGAACCTATCTTAATTTTTACCTATTACGGTTTTTTTCCGTTTCCTTAGCCCTTCGTCATACATCAGTTTACACTGTGGGGTGACCATGGATATGGGGCTAGTGCATCAAACGTTGTGCTTGTTTTCATCCCAGTTTTCGTTTTTACTCACAAGGGGATGGCCAGGCTGAGTTGATCTGGGTGACTATTACATACTGAGATAGTTTACCCATCTGCTGATAAGTACTAACCGGAACCAGCATTTACTAACTATGCTAAACCAATGCGCCGCATTGTGGCACTTCATGAAAACTGTATGCCATGATGTGTGCAGAATGGAACAGAATTCAGATAGATCAGGGGACCAATTTGCTGCTAGTTGTTCAGCTGAACTATCGCCGACTACAGATGGAAAGCCGATGCAACAACAGACAGATGTTTCACTCACCACAGATGAGCTGCCACGACCTGCTTTAGCACGGTAACACATTGCTGGTACTAGTAGCAGTAGTAGTAAGTGGTTAAAGGCTTAAAATGGCTATTCATGGGATGGAGAATCAACTGTCACATGGGATCACACAGTGTTACCTGCCACCCGACAGAGGTGAATGTGCCCCACCTTAACCCAGCCAGACAGGTTGAAACTTGATTTACCTACCCCAGAGGGATGGAAGGCTGAGTTGACCTTGGTGTTGGTTATATATTGAGATGGTTTACCTATCAGCAGACAGTTACCCATCCATGTAGGAACCACTTGACTGAGAGTCGAACACACAATTTTTTTGATTGTATGTCTATTGTTGAATGTCCTAACCGTCATGCCACACAGCTACTTTATATCACTTGATATGTATTTGCAATTGTATTCTTGTCATTATAGTAGGTGTGGTAGTGGTAGTGGTTGTTGTAGTCGTTGTTGTAGTTGTTGTTGTGTGTGTTGTAGTGGAGTGATAAATACAGTGGTTGAAGGCAGTGATACAATGATATCCTCAGCACAGAGCACCTGTCCACTACAACACTCTCACACTGTGGTTGGACACAGCAAGGCCGTGCTATCAGTCTTTGCTACTGGCACCTACCTCTACACTGCCAGCAAAGGTCTGTACTAGTAGTAGTAGTAGTTTTTGTAATAGTAATAGTACTAGTTGTTGTAGTTGCTTTTATCCGTTCTTTTGCAAGCATTTCTTTAAACACTTCGAACGAAGATTGAGATGAAAAATGATCCATACAACACCAGCTTGTGTACGTGGTGTGTTAAAGGATGAATTTATAGCTGTTTTTTTACTGATTTAGTATCAGTTCATCTACCATGTGTGGCTTGGTGGTCTAATGGTTACGTGCCGAACTTGTAATCTTGAGGTCGCTCAGGTCGCAGGTTCGACTCCGCGCCGCAACACTGCCAGGTAACGACCTTGGGCAAGTTGTTCATACACATGTGCCTCTGTCTACCAAGCAATACAAATTGGTACCGGCTTCACTGCCATGAAGGTTACGGCAGTAATATGCAGAGGTCTGGCCCTCCTCCCATATATAAGGCAGGGACGGGTTCGCTTGTATCGGGTGGCAGGTAATACTGTGTGATCCCATACGGCAGGTGAGGCGTCTGCAGGACACTGCCGGCTCAGGGCCATTGGAAACGGAGATGATCACTGCTCACATTGATCACAGAGCTGTGAGAGGGCCTGTTGACTATCGGCGATTTAACCTTTTTTATTTAACCGTCTACCATGATCACATTTTCTTTAGCTCATGTACGCCTAGTTTGTTGTTGCTGTGCTTCAGTTGGTGCAATTTTTGGAAAATTTATATTTTGTAAGGTAGTGTAACTACACATTTAAGATGTAGTGACAGTTTTGTCGTGAATTGTGCCTAGAGCATGCAGATGACAAAATTAACATGGATATGGGCAAAAGTTTGGTGGCATGTTTTTTTGACTCATGGTACTACTACAACAACTAAAACTATTAAACGTGTGTGGGGTGTAGATCAGACGGCTAAGGTGTGGGATCTGTCGGGTGGGGTGGAGTGTCGTAGTTTTGGCAGTCATCCCACATCCGTCGTCTCGGTGAAATATTCGGCTAGCAGTCAGCTCGTCTACACAGCATCTGCTTACCTTGTCAGCGTCTGGGACCCGCGACGACCAGCCTGCGTCTATACACTCACGTTAGTAGTTGTATTAGTTCGTGGTAATAGCACAACTACTTTGTCTGTGCTCAAGTCATAGTCTTGTAAGGATGCTGTACTGTTGACCCAAGTCTAGGCCACTGCAGCAAGTTTAGGGCATATTAACACCCAGTCTATGCGACAGTAACCTATGCTTATCTCAGGTTTGGAGAGAAACCACACACAATCGAGCACTGATTTATAGAATGCCCCGGGAGAGAAAGAGCAAGGCAGGAAATCTGTGGCATCGTGAGTCTCCCACTGAGAATTCTGATGAATGAATCAGACACAGCGGACTCAGCGAAAAAATATCTGCTTTGCTTACATTTGCAGAAATAGTATCAGTGTAGTATTAGCAGTAGAAGTGGGTATGTTTTTTTATAGTGGGTGCATTTAGTGTCTTTGTACAACAATTGGCCGATAGTGAGCCTATTGTAAGGTGCTCATGATGTGTGGTTGATTTTGAAATGGTGGGAGATTTTGTTAGTTTTTCTCTGACAGTTTATCTTGCTTGGGGTGTGTGGGGTTTTTGTAGTTCGGCAGGGCTTTCGGGTGACGGCAGTGCTCTAGCAGGCAGCGAGTCATTGTACCGGCCAATCAGCTGTCCACCGGGTGAAATTAACATCACTGATATAGCACTGGGGAGCAGCTCAACACACAGCCTCTACACAGCTGCCGGAAATACCGTCAGGACCTGGGACCTACGCATGTGAGTACTACTACTATTGCTAATCACAGTTGAAACCCACAACTCTCTGATCGCAGCAGTTCCACGTCATCTGATATGTCATCTGCTTCAATCCGTTCAGTTCCGAGTGCTCCTGGTTCTTGATGAGAACCAGTATGGCTGCCGTCCAGGCAGATCCACCACACATGCTTTAATCGCTATTCAGCACAAGTGGCTCCAGACTCTCGACAGCAAGGGCTCTGTTCGTGTATTGTTTGTCGACTTCAGAAAAGCCTTCGACATTGTGAACCATAACGTCCTGTTTACTAAACTTAAGAACTTCAACGTAAGTCACTGTCTGCTTAAATGGTTTGGATTATACGTCTTTCACCAATGTCAACGTGTAGGTAACTGCATTTCCTCTTGGAAGATACACCGCGGCAGCGTGCCTCGAGGCTCCAAACTCGGACCCCTGTCATCCATTGTTATGATTGATGACCAAACTGTGAAGTACACATATTTACCTCCGCCAAAGAGGTAATGTTTTTGCCAGATTTTGTTTGTCTGTCTGTCTGTGTGTGAGCAAGATAACTCAAAAAGTTATGGACGGATCTTGCTGAAATTTTGAGGGTATGTCGGGAATGGCACAAACTACCAGTGATTCAATTTTGGGGGTGATCCAGAAGGAATCCTGGATTCTGGATCACTTTGAAATTTTCATTACCATTGCTTTCAATGGGGCATAAGGGAAACCGCTGCAAAAACGAATATGGTGCTGCCACCTAGCGAACAACATTGCCTTGGCGGAGGTGTGCAGGCTCTGACTGCTTTCTAGTTGTTGACGATACTACCCAGTCTGAACTCATAACTGAAACTAATGCTCCTTCCAATATGACAGCTTATCTGAGCTCATTAATTACCTGGACTGTTGATAACAACATGGAGCTAAACGCATCTAAAACTAAAGAAATGATATTAGGTCGAATGGATTCGTCGTCTATTTCTCCCGTCTTCACGATGGCCCAATCCAATGGGTCACCAATGTTAAGTTACTTGGGATCAATCTTGATGCTAGTTTATCTTGGACTACCCACATCAATATCATCACATCGAAAGCAAGTAAGCGACTACTTTTTAAAACAACTCAGGAGAGCAGGTGTCTCATCACAACAATTACTACTTTATTGCACGTCAGTAATTCGCCCGGTTTTTGAGTATGCCTCCCCAGTATGGCATTATTCTATTACCCGCGCCGAATCTGAGCAGTTGGAATCAATCCAAAAATGAGTAATTTTCACCTTTTCTCATGGTATGTCATATCCCAATCTCCTGTTTGTCTTTAACCTAAATTCATTAAAAGATAGGTGCAATAAACTGTCCCGATCCTTCTTTCAAAATATGTGCAATCCAGCTTCATGTCTCCATCACCTTTTCCCACCTTCTTGCAACACTTCTGTAACTTTCAGGCTACGTTCTAGCACACCTCTGTTTCGCCCAACCTCACGAACAAAAGAGTTTCAGTCATTTGTCAACTTCGCTCTCAATAAATACCAATCACATATGTAACTCTAGCCATACCCCAGTTCTATATTTGTTGTAGACCTATCTGTGTTTTTATGGACTTCTATGGACTATGTTGCATTTTGTGCTTACACTGTGTTCTTATTGTTGTTTTGCACTGCTGCACTGTTATTTGGCTATTCGGCTGATCAGCCACAAGTGTGCAAAATAAAGTCATTGTCATTGTCATTGTCATCACAACTTTGACACCCTCTTCGTTACACTACCAAGCTGCACTTGGGAAGACATTTTGTCTCACTTACCACCAAGGTTGACTCAGCTTTGTATTCCTAGCAGTAGGTGAATCGAGTGCTGGCATGTCTGGCTGCAGTTAAAGCAGCGTGCATTCGCTTGTGTCGAATGGAAGATAACAATTTGTGATCGCCTGATGGTAGCTGATGTTCCATAGCTGTGAGATGGGTTTTCATGAAGAGTTATATACGCACCTCTAATCTCGTTTAGAAGCACGCATTCAGGCTGACTCAGCCTACCATCCTTTGGGGTAGGTAAGTCGAGTACTGGTGCTCCATAGCGCTGAGTTGGGTTCACATGAACAGCAGCTGTAGGCATATGTTCATGTGTTGTTGTCCACAGTAGTGATGCCAATCATGCTAAGTTTTGGTTGTTTTGTTGTTGTTTTTTTTTGTTTTTTTTGTTTCTTCGTTAATGTGATAAATCACGAACAGCTGCACTTAGCCTCATGAAATTTTGCTCAAACATATGCCTCAACAACTGCAAGTAACCTGTTGAATTTTAACGTCATAGGTCAAAGGTTATAGTCACATTGGATTTTCCGATATTTTTACCACTGTGAGATAGGACCATGCCGCTTGCTGCTAGGCAGGGTCAGCCAGATCGATGACTGATGGCCGATGCTGACGTCATCGCTGTAAATATTGCCGCGTGCCACAGTGGCTATTATGGACAGCTTTAGCCTTGCACAAGGCTTGACAGTCTGGTAATGTTGGTTGTTGTTGGTGATTTGTAGGCTGAGGTCAGTGGGAAAGCTGTATGGAGGACACCAGGCTACTGTCATATCTCTCGCTGTTGCAGACAATTGGGCTGTTACTGGATCCAAAGACCGCTGCCTCAAAGTATGCACTAATACCGCTGCTACTGCTGCTGGTGCTAGAGCAAAGATAATTCTAGTGATGGAATTTGTAAATTGAATATTCATCTTGTGAAGTTTATAGTACATTATTATTGCTTCATTCTATAACGGTTCAGTTTCAAAGTAACTTGGCTACTTTGACTGACAGACTAATACATTTGTTGTTGTTGTAGTTGTTCCATGTGCCATCAGACTGTGCTGGTATCATAAGCCCACGCTGTAGCTTGGAGCCGAGTCACTCTGACAGCATACAATCCCTATGTCTGACTGGTGCTAGTCTGTACAGTGGTGGACGTGACATGACTGTTATGAGCTGGGACCTTACGGCTGAGACACCACTTCTCAAACAGGTTACTTCTACTATTGAGGCACGTTTTGCACTTATTTCTACAAGATGCTAGCATAGAATTTGTGTTCCCCTTTTTTTTGTTTTTACGAGATTCTCGTAGAAATTGCAAGCAAGATTTGTCTTTGCTCCGTCTTGCTAGCTATGCTTACATGTGTGCGTGTTATTGCATCATCCGGAGGCTAGGCGTTTTTATGCTGGGAAATTCCAGCATCGCATAATCCTAAATAGAATTCTCGTAGAATTCTTATTTGCATGTTTCACTTTTTCGCGAGAACTAACGAGCCGTAGAAGTGAGAATCTAGTAGTAAAGAAAGTGCAGCTACTAGCTACAACTACTAATTCTGACAGTTTCATACAAAACTATTATACCACTTTGAAGAGGTTGAAGCTTTTGCAGTGGTGTTTTTTTAGCCAGACCATTAAAAGTTAGTGGCTATGTATAGCTTTTTATGGGAAACCCATCGCTAAGCTACGAAGCATCATCTGCCATATGGGATAACACAGCGTTATCTGCCACCCAACACAGGTGAACATGCCCCATCTGAACCTGAGCTAGGTTCTTGATTTACCTACTCTGGAGGGATGGAAGCCTGAGTTGACCTCGGCATTTAGTTATATACCGAGATGGTTACTTCTTTGCAGACAGTCACCCATCCAAGTAATAACTATGTATGTGTATATCTGACTGCAGTCAATAGGCCGTGCTCATCGCGACTGGATCACTGGTCTAACGTGCATTCCACGCCACAATGCCGGGAGTGGTATTTGTTCGTCACTGCTGCTGTCCGTGTGCCGTGCCGGTGTATTGAGGGCCTGGGACACCACTGCAACTAACTGTGCGCCAGTCGGCGAGATGCAGGCCCATATGTCAGCTATCAACTGTATCACTTCACACAGTGCAACCGTCTACACTGGATCGACGTGAGTTCTGGTGCTAATGGTTTAGTAGTAATAATAATAGTTATAGTAGCAGAAGCATTAGGAGTGGCTGCCAACCTTTGGACCAAGCCAGTCAGATTGATCCACCTAAACTGAGAGCCATAGTGTGTACATTCACCATCGCCATTTATTATTACTCAGCTCGAAAGTTGATACTTGTTTTACTGTCTCACGGGAATAGAAGGCTGAGTTGGCTGGTTGATGGTTAACCGGCCTCCAAGTAGTAACCGGGCCCAGATCAGAGTAATTTCAATTGATCAACATACCAAAGTGTTAACCAGTAAGCAGTAGTTTAGTGGGGCTTTCCACACACTTTGCACCGAGTGAAAAGCCCCACTAGACTACTGCTCCAGTACACCAGCCATCCAGATAGCATGAACACATGACGTTGCTGTCGTTGTAGTATTTGTTTATAGTTGTTGTTGTTGCTGTTAGTGACCGGACGGTGCGAGTATGGAAGGTAGTCGACGGCGTTTGAATGTTAAAGACTTGACAACACTTCAGTCACATTGGCTCAGTAAGTATACATCAATCTTCTGTGACTGTAATGTTATGGAGCTACGGATATTATGATATTTATCACCTGAGGTCATCCCTTTGATTGTTTGTGTGCAGGGTGGTATAAAATAAAGCGAAACATTTTTGAAATGTTTATTTATTCTTTGTACAGTGCACATTGCACACACTCGTGGAAAGCTGAAGTAACCACCATCAGCTCCAACACAAGCCTTCAGTCGCGCTTTGAGAAGTCTTTCACAGCTTTGTCGATCGGTCCCTGTGGCAAGTTGCCCCAGATAACCTGAAGCACTTGCTTGAGTTCGGCGATTGTTTTTGGCTTTGTTTTAAGCTTGCGGTAAGCTTCCAACATTGCACTCCACACATAATGGTCCATTGGGTTCATATCCCGCGAATTTGGAGGCCACTGGTCTTTGGTGATGAAATCTGGACAGCTGGCCCGCAGCCAGTTCTGTGCGCTGCGTGGCGTTGCGCGCTGTGTGTGCTGACGCGCCGTCCTGCTGGAAGATGAATCCAGTGGGCAGCCGGCGATTGCTTTAAAGGAACGATAATTTAATGATAATTTCTAAACAAAATAAATTACTGTTTATTAAAATGTTAGTGTTACGTCATCGGCAGTAACGCGGTAACCGGTTTTCAAAAATTAAATAGCCTGTTAGCTTAAACATTTTTTTAACGCTGAAAAATCGGTAGGCAGTCATGTTAAAAAATCTATAACTTCGTCGTTTTTCAACATAGTCACATTTCATTTGGCAGTTAGATGTAGGACGTTACAATAAATAATCCTGTGAAATTTCGAATTAAAATTCCAAACGATTGCTGAGAAAACAGCGAAAAATTTTAGGGGTCTTCTTTTTTGCTTCACTCTGTACAGCTAGTTAAACAAGTGTTCACCATAACCACACGATACTGCAATGATCATTTCTTTGACTTTCCAGTTGCTTGATTCACGTAAAGCATGTAGCCTATGTTTGCTTTTTATTATGCAGCCTCTCCCCTTACCAGCTTAGTTATTATTATTTACTAGTTTTCGTTCATCTGCTGCACATTTTTAAAGAACATCTGGGTATTGTTTGCGTTACTTCATTGTGATACTATTTCTGTATTGTTTTCGTTACAGGTAGATGTCAAAACTGTGAGTCCGTGCTTGCAACGTACTGTTCGTTTGGCTATTCCATGTCTTAGTACAGCAAAATCAAATCGGCTTGTGTTATGATGAGCAGACTGGTGTGTCGTTATTTCGTTATTTTGTTGCTTCAGTGTTGTCGCATCTGCCGGTCGTTTGGCTTAGTGCTAGCAGCATCCAAGTTGCTCCACGTTTAGAAGGGTTAGTACTGGGATGGGTGATCAAGCGCTTGTGGACATACACCACACTGTACCACCTTCGTACTTAACCAAGCTACCCAGGTCAACTCAGCCTGGCCATTCCTGCATGGGCATGCAAAATGAGTACTGGCAATGGTTAAGGCCATCACTAGGGAAGACAAGGACTGCTGACATGACTGTCCCGGTCGGTTAAAGGCGCTGGCTGTTATTAAAGCCGGCCATCTGGCCGACTTGAGCTGTATATTAGCTTAATTGGGTTCAACTCTCCTTCGTCGGCTCAAAGCTCCGTAAATTGGTGATAGCTTTTGCACATGGGTGTTAATCTGTTATGGACAGAAAGGGAGGTGGACATGCCCCTTCAAAGTTTTGGGCGGGGGATACCAGAACGACTGACCAAAGTGCAGAAAGGACATTATAATTTCCGAGAGGTGATGTTCCATCATTTGTCAGTCGTCGAGGTGAAGAACATCACATTTTTTGATGTTGGCAAAGTTCTTTGTGAGGAGGCCATAAATGTATGAAAATTGTTTGCAGCTGGAACTACGACTATGCTTCAGACCCCGCCCCACTGGGGGGAGCTGACAACACTTCAGTTATAAACTGGTTATACGTGTAGTATTATGATAAAGTTTCACTGAGTTGTTTTGTGAAATATTTGACGTTTTGTGGTGTTAGATGTAAAATATTTTATTGTCAAACATGATGTTTATTTTTAGTCACATTCCTCTTGTTGATTTTTTTTGGTTTTATTTAACGCACTGGTTGGCTATTTTACATCTTCTGTGGCTTGTAGTTTCTAGTCGTACATTGTCAGGTTGACAAATTATTGTATCATTTGTTCTAAGAAATAATTGCTTAATAATTTTCATTCCAAATGTTAATTGGATAGGAATTTTACCTCTAATGTGTTAACTGGTTTAGCTATGTGTTAACTATTTATAATTTTATTATAATATTTACTATGTTTAATAAATCGGATGGGTCGGGAGATAGATGCATTTTAGCCGGTGACATTTATTTCAGTCGAAGTTGAAAAATGGAAATTTGTAGTACATCTGGTTTATAGTTATATGCAAAAAAACTCCTGTGTCCCTCATTTGTTTTGAATCACTCTGTATTGGGACAGATGTCATCAGATTCTAATCGAGATTTGTTTAATTTTGACTAACATTTTAGTATCATCTCAGCTTTTTTCTGCATAATGTTATAGGACTAATGTTTAAGTATTGAGTTGTTTGCTTTTGTTGCAGTGTTATTTATCATCTTCACGTTTGTCAGTAGTATATGTTTCTGTGTAGCTAGTTTATTATTAGTTTGTTAGTTTATTATTGTAAGTTAGATTTTTTATATTACTTTGGGTATTTGCTGTTGATTTTCGATGTCAGTGCCAGTGCAAGTGGAGTGAGCGTCCACAATTTTTGTCAAGCGGGATGTAAGGCTCCACTCACTTTGTCATTTTCAAGAATTTTGATCATTATTTCGCTAAAACAAAACAGTGTAACCTGCATTAGTTTTGTGTATTTGTTATTTTGAGTTTTTTCCTGCCATGAACGTTATTTGAAGTATTGAAGTATAATCTGAGAGCAAGGCGTTTAGTGATCATGTTTGTAAACGCTCTGTTTATCGCAAAAAGTGTTCTGCGTCTTAATTGCTGGATTTTTTGTAAAATATTTTTGCGCATTGTGCATCATAGAAATTGACAAAAGATACACCGCCAAATTAGTTCTCATTTACACATTTATTAGGCTACTCGGTTGTGTGTCCATATCCGGGAAAGCCAATCAAAATTTCGTAACTTTTGCCAGATATTCGCTGTCCTACAGTGCAGTCATTCACTGGAATACTGCCTAATGTATGCCTAATTATCCTACATGTTCGTTTATTCAAAATTTGACAAACGCATTGTGCTTGTCAAGTTAAATTAATTAGTTTTTTCACGAGGTAATGTAGAAAACTGTTTGATGTATGACGCGATCTTTAATCACCATTTTATGGCAGATTTCTTGCAAAGTAGCATATAGTGCAAGAATTCAGAAAACATGTCAGCATTTTGCGCGCCTTTGACGGGAACTTGGGTGGCTTACAGTACTTGAGGCCTACTTGTCGACTCGAATCGCGCTGTGATAAATCGATCAGTTAACATTAACTCTGCCAGTTTGCTGGCAAAAGAAACTAAAAAACTCGGTGTTTAACTTTAATTTAAAAAAAAACAAACGGTGAGCTTCAGAGCTTGTGTCACTTGGATCAGTGAAACGTACTTTTTCACAGCTGTTAGTGAATGTGCGCATAAAATCGAAATTCGAAGCACAGTTCGAATCGCACTGGCGTAACTACAGGGTGTTCGATAAACCACGGTCCTAGCCTACCAAGTTCTACGAGTCCCAAAGCTACCGAAATGCGTTTTAATATGTTTTTGCTTTAGACATGTGTTTTCTTAACAGACAACATTGTTAAAACAATAAACATCATCAGAACTTAGTGTAACACTGCTTATTCAAACGTTACAGAGGCATATATGTAACATTTTATCACCCCTTCAGTGGATTTGCCGGTCGGATTTGTTTTGGGTAATAATTTTGATAGTACATGCCTAACTATTACAGAGCCCGGTGGTGCGTGTTGAACAGGAGCCCTCAGTTACGCCAATGCTGGAACGTATGCGGTGTAAAGCGGTGACTGCATGTGACAATCAACAGACTTTGGCTTAAACCCAACGGAACGCACGCAATGCCAGAACGTAGACGCTTCTTCCATCTTTGCGTCCCGGTGTTCTGGAAAATTTGTTGCAGCTGGAAAATTCTTCCCACCTCCATATTCTCATAATGTATCTAATCCTAGCCCTAATCCTTTCCCTAATCTTAACCTTAACCTGTACTGCTGCATGTGGGAATTATTTTCCGGTGTGTCGAATTTTCCGCTATACACCGGCTCTCTTGCGTTCGCTGCGTAAAAACTGTAGGCACAGATCTTGAGTTTCGTGCGTTGCGTTGATGGTAGCCATGCAGCTTTAGTTCAAAATGCGTCCGCGCGCATGCACCGGGAAACATCGGATCGTTCTGACAGCAGAAACGATAGGCCTAATATTAGCCCACGTTTTTACTACAGACGTGAAAAACTGCATTCGCAAATGGCAAGCAACTCTGTATAATAATGTCACTTAAGCACGCGCACTTGACAACTAAACCGATGACAAGTAGCACGATACAACACATCGGAACATTTCTGTTGATGAAACACAATCAGCATGTAAACGTTTATAACGAATACACTGAAATAGATGACACATTACTGCGTGACAAAATATCAGTTTTAGGACGTAAACGGTACTAATTAATAGGCCTACTATTAGGGTCTACGTTCAGTTTTTGTTTGCAAGTGCTAGTTAGTTTGGTATGAAATCATATAAACCCTCGCGTCCTAAGTTGAAGAACGCGTTTCGTCTTTTAAAATCAAAGAATTAGGGCCTGCAGCTCACGTAGAGATAAAACGGGGTCCCGGTTTAACGGATTTTTTAACGCGCGGAAAATATTTGAACTCCAATACACGATTATGTAACATTCTGGTGCATTAGGCAACCGGCAGCAGTGCAATTATTAGCCTAATCATATTGAGCAACAAGAAATATTATTAGATTGTGACCGATCTAATGTACTCCTCGCGCGCATCATTTTCTTTTGTATTCTTCTAAGAGCTTTTTCGTTCCTTTCGGCTTGTATTAGAGACCCGGAGTCTAATTGAGACCAATTTAATATTATACTAATAGTGACTGGCGTAGAGGTCGTTATTGGAAATTATCTCTCCGAAGTTCATAAAATATTGACCGATTTTAGAAACTGAGAGGAAAAAATTTCCAATAATGGTTGATGACGCTAGTTGCCACTTGTCTTGTTATATCCTCAACCCATGTCGAAGATATGGGGTTCCGACCAAGATTACACAATCTATAGGCTTTGCATTAGTATAGTTGATTTCGCACCCCCCCCCGTCCAAAAAGAGAAAACGCTGTTGATTTACAAAAACAAGAAATCTGAGCTAATGCTTATGAGACGCGCGAGAGCCTATAGCAGTTCCTGTTCGCAGGTAATCTTGGTCTATCTCCATCCATTTCGTCGCAATTCACTCTTTAGCAGCCAAAAATCGCCAAAAAATCACTAAAACCAGTTGTTTTTAGGGTTCAAGGTCAATCAAGGTCATCAATGTTGACAATCCTAAGAAGCCCGTCGCCATGCTTGTTATGTTAAGCAGCATGTGTGTGCCTATCTGCAACCATTTTTACGTGAGGCAAGCCAGCAGCTTATAAATAACCACTTTTTAAGAGGGGAACCCCTATTTGACACCGCGTGCGCAAGCCTCCTTGAACCTAAAGGGTCCGGACTTAAATTGCTAAAATCTACATTCAATGCTGAAAATTTCATACGCAGGTTGTCTTGGTCTATCTCCAGCCATTTTGGTGCAATTCACTCTTGAAGTGCGTGTCGCAGCCCGAAATTGCGAAAAATTCACTAAAAATCCCCTATTTTGGGGGTTCAAGGTCATTCAAAGTCATCGATGTTGACATTTCTAAGAAGCTCGTTGTCAGTGCTTGTTATGATAAGCAGCATGTCTGTGCCTATCTGCAATCATTTTCACGTTAGAAAAGCCAATAACGGTAAAATAACGATTTTTAACGGGGGTGCCCCTCTTTCTTCACTTCGTTCGTGGGGATCTCCTTCACCCAGTGGCATGAAATTTTGTCGCAAAATACTAGAGACTCTAAGCTATCATATGGTGAAAACCAGAAGTCTCTATCTCACCTGGGCTCCGATCGGTACCGGGTTGTGACAGACACCAAGACAGAATTACCATAGCTAATACGCGCTATAGCTAGCTATGCTAGCTTTCGCGCGTAAAAATGTAGAGAACGCAATTTTGCAGGTAGATATAGGTCTATCTCATGATATCTGACGTAGGTATATACCCTCTCTAGCAATCAAGCAAGTGCCGACAAAATTACCACAACAGTTGTTAGAAATTAGTTTACAATACAAACAATTAAAATTCACGTACGACTTTATACAATTTTCAAATTAATTGAAATAAATAATTAAATATATACACACCAGTAATACAAGCAAATAAAAATACAGTTTTAAATAATTTAAAACAAGCCTAAATATATACACCAATAATATGAGCAAACAAAAAAACGAGAACAAATATTAACAATACATACCCACACACAAACGAAACAGGTGACGTAGTGTGTAGTCACGTGCTTGCGAAAAAATATGTTAATATTTTGAATATTTTATGGCATTATTGTTCAGCGGCCGCGAGATAGTGCGCGTGATAACTGAGAAAGACGATCACAGTTTGCCCACACGGTGCGTCAATAGTAAACAATCCTCTAGAAACTAAAGCAAATCTTTAACCAACTTTACAATATTTTGAAAAAAATTGATGTAAACCACATATCCTGCTAATTTCATTGCAATATTTGGTTTGATTCAAAAATATAACTAGGCTTAAGTTTCATTCGTTTTTTTGTAAATATTAAAGAGGCCCGTCTGTATGTTCGCTTCAAAAACTAAACTTTTAATTTTAAAACGTTGTGTCTGTTTAAACAAATAAGTTGTTTTATCGAAATTTGTTCCGAGCAAAACGCTTTAAATTTAGTAAAAAAAAACTGCCACATTTTTGAAAATATAGAATTTCCCTAAGGAACTGTTTATTTTTTCCGCACCCCATACATGCAGGTTTTAACAGGTACTAAGTATAAATTCACGAAAATATAATCTACGGATTTAATTACGAGAAAAAGATGTGTGTAGCAGTTCGACCGAAGTTGAGTTAAGTAAACGAGCGGAAAATTGTTCAGCAATCGTTGATTGAATGATGTGAAAAGAAGGAAGTTGAGCTTTAGTCCGAGGCCGAGTCGACTGTCGAGTGTTTTGTTAATCGGCCCAAACTGTTGTCCGTTGGAGACTGAAACGAACGAACCAACAAACAGACGGGTCTGAAGTTTATTCTGCCATTCACGATACAGCAAGCGAGTAACTAATTTATCCCTAGTGCTTATTACGGCCCGCGATTCTCACCATTAGTGTTAATGTATAATTATCTTCTTATAGGAAATTAATAACAGGAACAATGTACTGTCAGAGGGTCTTAAAAGTTTTTCAATGTTCAAAAAATTCAATTGTTCGGTTATGCTAAATTAAATATTAATCTTTTCATTTGTTTATTACATAATCAAGTGCGCACTATTTGTCAAAAAATGTAGTTCATTTTTCTTTGGTATTGCACAGAAAAAGCTAGTAGATAAATTATACAAACTTTAAGGTTTGTGCCAGAAATCTTTAAAATATTTTATTCTTAAGAATTTTATAAGCTTTAATACGATTTTACGTTCAGTGTGAGATCGCTGCGCACTATGATTAAATACTTGTTAAACAGCGTCTGTTTAGATTTACTGGATTAATTACGGTATTTATGCTTTGCTTTGGCTCACAGCTTCTGTGTGCAAAGCAGTCCATCGTCGTGACTAGTGAGTCGTACTGGCGACACAGGACTCAGTATTGATACAACTTACACAATTTTACCATCAGCCAGCCACAATTAAGTTACTTAGCGAAAATGACATTAACGCTGGCAGGACTGCATGGTCTCCGAGCAGACGGCGAAATTGGTGAAAAATCTAATTTGCAGACAGCGACAGAGGGCGCCAGCGGCGTCCTGGGTTGGAAGAAAAAGTTGCTGTTTTCTGACTGACAGCATTTGCAAACTTCCGACAGCAATGGTCAGTGATTAACGTACGCACATGCACACTGCACTTCGCATTCCGGATAGAAAATACGACTTTGACAACTTTTCGGCGTGCACATTTTTCCGACAAGAAGAAAATTTTCAGACAAGCTAAAATTTAAGTGAGGACCGCTAGTTGTTCCCTGGAGACACGGTGGCCACGGGTTCTAAAAAGTTCTGGAATTATTTTATCTTTTTCGAGGCCACGGAAAGTTGTTAGAAATCAAATTTGGTTTTAAAAATTATGAAATTTGATGTCAGATGGTCTCGAACGTCCTTGAATTTCACTTGTTCAAAATCATCGTGAAAGTCCTGGGAAAGTTGCTGATGTTATTTTGCCCAAAACGGTAGCCACCCTGTGTGGATATCGGAGTGGTATAGTATACAGACCGTGGCGCTGAGAGATTCGACTGGCGGCGGCGAGGTGCGCCGCGGATGACGTTTCCGTCGTCCTCGACGTCGACACGTTTCATTGACCAGCCGCGACAACTGCGGAGACAGCGAACTCGGCCGGATCACGTAACTACACAACACACAAACCACACTCTCTGGATAAATCACCACCAGACTTCGACTGACGTCATCTAATTGCCAAACCCTCAACCCGTTGTTGGTCGGGGAAAAATGCGATTGGCGGCATTCGATGGCCCATCCCATAACCCCCCTATAAATGCAAAAATCTCACAAAAATCTCTTACGCAAGCAAAGTTATAGCCAATTTTGTCCCAAATTTCGTTGCCATGGCAACGGGCGTCGGTTGAGGAAAATGCGATTGGCAGCATTCGATGGCACATCCCCGAAACCCCCCCCCCTTATGAACGCAAAAATTTCGCAGATATCTCTTACACAAACCGAGTTATAGCCCATTTTGTCCCAAATTTCGTTGCCATGGCAACGGGGGGTCAACCGGGGGTAAATATAAATGTCACCGTTAATTAGGCCGACCCCGAAAACCATGTCCTAAAACCAAAAGTTTTGACTCTATTTTGCACACAACGTAAGTTATGACAGTTTAAAGAATTTTCAAATTTTCCCCATGGGCGCCATTGTAATTTTTTTGAATTTTTGGAATAAATAAGTCAAAAATTAAATTTTTATTTTGTAACATTAAAAAGGCATTTCCTTGCTCAGAACCGCGTCATTTGACGTTGTAAGCGTAAAAATCGGTCTAACGGACTCGCCTCTAGGCGAGTTGAAGAACCAAAAAAGTGTAGTAAATTTTGAACAGGAGAGGTATAGGCCTACATTTCACTTATATGAAAAGCAAAAACCCCTGGACGGATTAAGCCCAATTTTTTTTGGTGGTAGGGGTCCACGACGTTATCACGCCATTCAAATTTGTCGACGATCGGTTCAGGGGTTTTTGGTTGGCTGAGGGTCAAAGTTTGCCTTTTCCCATATACTTTGAAGGTCGTCCTTACAACACTCACACTATCGTGTGAGGTGTGATTGTTACGTGTCCGTGTAGTCTTAGGACTTAATGCGATGCTAAAGTTTATTTGTCTTTCATCATCATCAACATCAACCCTAATACTTAAACCCTAACCCTTTACTCTAATCATAGGACTATAAATCGTTTACATTTGAGATGGCTAAAAGTTAGTTTCTACTAATTGTGGCCCGCAGTTATTTTACTAAGCTAAACTGCAGCATTACCAGTTTTTTGTTGGCAAAGACAGACAAGTACAAAATTTGAAGTTTAAATAAGCCACAGCGTGTTGCGTGCTTAATTTACAATACAAATACATACTTTGCTACACTTCAGCAGCTAGATGTTATGTTTAAGCAGTATGCTAAAATACTAAAATACAAACAGTAGTATTCAAATCTTTATTCACCGTTATTTTGTAGGAAAAAAAACAAACAGGAAAAAAATTATCATTACGAGAATAAAAAAAATCAGCATGTCGTAAAAAACGCAACTCTACTTCTAATATGTTGCTGTTAGCGACGAAATTTATACGAGACATGAGAAGAACATAGAAGAACAAGTTTACATGATGTCGTTTGGCTCGAGCGTGACGTCATAACTCGGGTTGATAATAACGTAAGATATCGTGTCTCGTTTATCACTGCAGACACTGTCTGTATTCGACACAAACACAGACGACAGCATTCACTCTGAAGCTGTATATTCTGTTTATTAAGCAGGCCTATACCTGTCTTGTACTTCACGCTGAATAGCTTAATAAGCATTGTTTATTAAATAAATGACAGAAGAAAGAACTTTACACACAGCAAGGAAACATTCAGAAAGTGAACACCTCCGTTTGAGGCGACAACAAGCTTCTGCAAAAGTTTGACAAATTTCACGTTAAGCCATCCATGAAACTGAAATTCAGTTCTGAAAAGTAAACATATTTAGCACAAACATATTTGGATTAGCCCCATACAAAAAATATTACGAATCTACAATGTACTGTTCTGATGTACACGCTAAATGGAAAATAATGTAAATAAAACGAAGTAATTGATGAATTGTGTTCGAGCATTATGATACGCAAGACGGATCTCAACTTTCAACCGCACAAGAAAAAGAATGACCCTGTTTACTTGAAGTTGTTCCACCCGTCCTACTTGCCTCGCGTGTTCTGATAATTCGTCAACACAGCAGGCCGCACCCGGTATGCTAGGTAACCAGTAGGTCTACAGATGTGTTGTTTCTCAAACTGAGAAATGAACTGGTTTCGAAGCCCAAACTTCCATCACCTCAATTTGTTGTAAACTTGTCGTGCAACTTGATGCAGAACACATATTGCACAACGGATCCATTACAAATCGAAATGAGTGGAGTGTGGACCGCTATAAGCTCAAACCAGGAGTGGATCGATAGTCCTGACGTACCGTATTCAGACATGGGCAGGTCGAGACTGACCATTCGTGACTTGATCATCTGTTCGATCTCTCGCCGCTCGCTGCACGCCGTCTCCTCAAAGCTGTCGTCAAACAGACCTGGAGTTGATGGCTGCACACACCCCCAACCATTTACCGACCGACCGACAATGTTGTACATTTTATTTAATCACTTATTTTTCTCGCCTACGTCTGGAGTGTTATCAGGCCCGTCGAGAGGGAGGGAGGGGCAGTTTTCCGCGGGCCCCGTGACGTTTGGGGGCCCTGCCGTCGCTCAAAAATATACACGGTGTTTCATGAAAGGACGTCTTTTTCTTTATTTCATAATTCATTCAAATGATAATAAATTTACATAAAATTTTTACCAGCTCTAGCTGAAGAAATACTAATTCAAAATATTTTAACAAAATATGGCAGTTAAATAATATTCTTTGTTAGTCGTGACATAATGCTGACTTCATAATATGTCACAGGTACAAGCTTGCTAACTGGTGCTGTCAGTTGCTACCCTGCTCCGATTGTGAAAATCTCAAATCTGGTTCATTAATGACAAATTTTTAAAGTTTTACAGTTGCAGTGACAAAAAACGTGGAAAGCGATCGCATTTACGTGTCTGTGGGGGTAGCTGGACTTTTGCATATTCGAGCAAGACAGTGACTAGCACACCGTCCGAGCTTGCAAAATGGTTGCGTTTTTGGATCGCGAGACGCCTGATTTCATGTCCCCATGTTGCCTAATGCTGACACAATGAATATTCTTCATCAGTGAACCAGATTAAGTTTACCATCGAAGCAGGGTAGCAACTGACAGCACCAGTTGAGACAAGCAAGCTTGTACTCACGGCACATTATGACGTCAGCATTACGTCGCGACTAGCAAAGAATATTTAATTAACTGCCACATTTTGTTGAAATATTTTGAATTAGTATTTTTTTCTGCTACAACTGTTAAAAATTTTGTGAAAATTGATTGTCAGTTGAGTGAATTATGAAAAAACAAAAAGGGGTCCTTTTTATGAAACATCGCGACACCAGAATGCGCCATTTTAAAAGGCAAAATTCAAAAATTTTCTCCCCAGACGGGCCGTGTGAGGACGTTTTTTCTGGCTTCGCTGTGGCTCTCGACGTCTCTGGCTGTTATGAATGCCCATAATCCCACTCCACTGAAGCGTGACGACTGATAGCGTCTCGCGTTTGTACATCACACGTGCGTCCAGGCAGAACACGCCGTCGATCACGGCTTAAAAATAAGTACGTTTCAACACGGTCTACCGTGTATTGTGCCTCGTTACACTCGCATAATACACTGTATAGACCGTTTTGACACTTGTACATAATATTCTCGTTAAAATTTGTTATCGTAACAGATGTGCAAAAAAGCAAAATGGTGTCCCAAGGACGTATGCATGGGGAACTTGCGCCTTTTTTCCTTTTTCAGTAAAGACAAATAATGGAAAGAGAAGAATTAATCAGAAGCAGAAAGTTTGCCGGCCCTAACGGAAAAAGTTTATGCTATAGGCTATGTAGACCTCCCTGGTGTTTTTTTCCCTCAACATGATTTATTTCTCAGGTACGACTGCAAATCTGGGCGGTATACGAAACGGGGCGTTTAAGAAAAGTTATTTAGAAAATAAGCAAACAAACAAACAGACAACGTTGTTTTTACGAGCTTCAAGCAGATGACAGACTTACTGAATTGGGCTGATTTGAAGCTTGCAACTGCGTTCGGTAGATGCCGATTGGAATGTCACAAGTTGTAGAGCCAAGTTTCTGATAGAGACGACCGTACGTTCTGATCCACATGTCGTCCGGCGTCATTTTTATCTGTCGTACATTTCACATTATATCTTAAAAACGGATTAATGCAAAAGTAGCAAACGCAGTAAATACTACATCAGGTCCGTGGGGCCCCGAGGATCTAAAAGTTAGCCTAACAATTTGTTCTATTAGTTATTAGCCCAATATGTGTTTTTGTTACACTTAATTTATAACAGTGATGACTAAAATGTTATCAAATAGTTGCGTGACACGATCTCCAAAAATTATAAGTAGGGCTAGACGAAAATCACAAATTCACGAAATTCACGAAAGCCGTGAATTTTGGCGCTTGCCGTGAATTTTAGCGTTTGCCGTGATTTGCCGTGAATTTTTGCACGGATGCACTTTTGTGTCAAAATCCGTAAAATTCGATTGTTAAACATTGAAAGTTGACCCTAATATGACCTCGTTGATCATTATAATAATCATTTGCAGCCGTTGTAGTTACCAAAACTGTTCCTGAAAGTTACTATAAGAACGATTAATGTTAGTCATTTTGTGAGACGACGATACATGACTGATTGTTGACTAGGCAGAGAACAAAAATGTTTGTCAATGAGACGTTTTTTAACGCTATGTATGACCGTGAATTGGCACCGTGAATAGGCCGTGATTTTTGCACTTTTGCACCGTGATTTTCGTTCAGCCCTAATTATAAGTAGGCGATTTTTGCATTACTTGATGCTGTCATCGTTTGATAAAAACACGCGTGTTTACTTCATTTTGATCGCCCTGTATATCGCGTGTATTTTTCCTTTGGCAATCGTAAACTGATCCTGATAAAACTTAATTCAGCGAATAAACGATCTAATAAAATCGTTAGTAATTTAGTATGATGCATCCGGTGTGTGCTGTACTCACGCATGCAAGATGTCCGGACTCGGGCGCTTGATCGACTCCCAGCAGTAACCTCACGAACGTGATCAGGTAGTCTTTGACGTAAGCCTATATATATATACGGACCACACACAACAAACACTAGTTCACACGTCGTTTTTACTGATTTGGCTAATTAGTTAAGTTCGCAATACGACTCGAGAAAAGATTAATACGCATTCGCATTCGCTCTATACTCGCGATTCCTGATCAATGTGTTACTGGCAAAATAACTAAATAAGTGATCTGCTACAGCCAAAAAACAAATTCTGTTTCAGCCAAGCTGGAGGGGTTTGTCGCAAGACGAATAGGCCAGTGTGTTACTAAATTCTGAGTAATCACAGGCTGCGCGGTAGCGCAGCACTGTTGTAAGGGTGACCAGCCATTTCAATGGGAAACTCCAAAATTTGACCCCTCGTATTTCCCAAACCCCTTAATTTTTCCACACCAAAATTTGCACAAATGATTAGGTCCAGCATATCTCCTGATGTGCAAAATTTGGTGAAAATCCGTTAATGGGGGGCTTCCCCACGAATAGGTGAAATATAACGTTTGCGTGACTTTTTGTGCCTTTCCTTCCCTTTCCTTTTTTCTTGCCGTCCTCTACAGGAAAAACGACTGAACTGATTTTAACGCACGATGGCTCATATGACGCGGTTTCGCGCAAGGAAGTGCCTTTTGGGGGTTACAAAATTTAAATTCAACATTTTCACCTATTTTTTCACAAAAATATGAAAAATTACAATGGCGCCTATGGG
>Ga0209367_1000047_pt1 | contig 67638 bp, 49 predicted proteins | sample WorMetLIZISLAND2_FD_187412 | JGI IMG/M metagenome (GOLD analysis project Ga0209367, IMG submission 187412) | Marine gutless worms symbiont microbial communities from Max Planck institute for Marine Microbiology, Germany - Olavius geniculatus... ...
GAAAATAAATATTCCTGGTTCCTAATTTCTGGTAACATAATCTGCCTCCTTTTCGATTTAGTTTCGGAGTATAACAGATTATGTGACCATAATCAACAATTATTTATATATAACTTTCGTTGTAGGGTTAATAACAATTAACATTCTTTTCATGTGCTAGAGTGCACAATATTTTTCGTAGGCCGCCTCGGATAGATCATCGATCGTACTTTCGTGGCAAACAGTGCCTTGGTAGATGAGATAGGCCCGGTCACAAATATACCTGGCAAAGTTTAAGTTCTGTTCGGCCAACAGGATGCTGACGCCCTCGTCTTTGAGTTTTTGGATGGTAATGGCCAGCTGATCGACGATAACGGGGGCCAGCCCCTCGGAGGGTTCGTCCAGAATGATCATTTCGGGGTTGCCCATCAGGGTTCGGGCAATGGTCAGCATCTGCTGCTCGCCGCCGCTAAGCGTTCCCCCAGCCTGGTTGCGGCGTTCGGCCAGGTTCGGAAACAATTCGAACAGGCGCTCCGGGGTCCAGGCCTCGGTCCCCGGCCTGGCCGGTTGGCGGCCCACCTCCAGGTTCTCCAATATAGTCAGGCCGCTGAAAATCCGCCGATCCTCCGGCACGTAGCCCAATCCCAGACCACAGGTTTTGAACGGCGGCAGCTTCTCGATTGAAACGCCCTTGTATTTGATACTGCCGCTCTTGGGCGAAACAATACCGACAATACTCTTGAAAGTCGTCGTCTTGCCAGCGCCGTTGCGCCCGAGCAGAACGACCACTTCGCCCCGGTTCATTTCAAGCTTCAAATCGAAAAGAATTTGAGCTTTGCCGTAGAAAGTGTTCAGCCCGCTTACCTGAAGCAAGATATCGTTTGGCTGGGTTTCCATAGATTTTATATCCTTACTGATAGAAAAAGAAGTTGGTAAGTTGAGAGGTTATGAAGTTGAGAAAGAAAGCCTCGTTTACCTAAACTCTTTGTTCTTCGCCTTTTGCGCCAAACCCATTGCTCTATGCGCTATGCCCTTTTCGCCATGCCCCATGCGCCTTGGCCCATGAGTCTTAACCCTCACGGTTTCTCTACTTCTTATCTTCTCATCTTCTTGTCTTCCCACCTTCTCATCTTCTAACTTTCTCACCCTCTCAACTTCTTATCTTCTCATCTTCTTGTCTTCCCATCTTCTCATCTTCTTGCCTCATTGCCTTCTCAATGTTGGCTACCCAAATATATTTCCTGCACCTTCTGGTCAGTGCGCACTTCCACCGGTGAGCCTTCGGCGACCAGTTCGCCCCGATTGAGAACGATGATGCGATCGGCGTGAGTAAAAACGGTATCCATGTCATGTTCGGTGAACAGAACTCCGATATTGCGGGTTCGAACAATCTCGGAAGTCAACTCCATCAGGGACTGACGTTCGGACGGTCCCATGCCGGCGGTCGGTTCATCCATCAGCAGCAATTTGGGCTTGTTGGCCAGTGCGACGGCCAACTCGACGCGTTTTAAATCCCCGTAGGCCAGAACACCGCAGGATCGGCTGTGCTGCTCTGCGATGCCGACCAACTTGAGGAGTTCCATTGCTTCATCCGTATACACCTGGCGAACCCGCTTGAACAAGGAGCGGGATTGCCGATGATACGAAAGGAGCGCCATTTTAATATTTTCCTGCACGGTCATCGAAGCAAACGTGGCGGTAATCTGAAACGTGCGTCCCACTCCCAGCTGCCAGACCTGTCGCGGCTGATATCCATTGATTTTTTGGCCCATAATAACCACGCTGCCCCCATCCGGACGCAGTTGGCCGTTGATCAGGTTGAAGCAGGTCGACTTACCGGCGCCGTTGGGTCCGATCATCGCCAGCAGTTGACCTTCACCCAAATTGAAACTCAGATTATTAACGGCCTGAACCCCGCCAAATGATTTGGCGAGTTCGTAGACTTCGAGTACGTTAGCCATATATTTACGATTACCTTAGATTGAAAAGTTAGTAATATTTTGACTCCTAAGACCTGCGTGAATGAAAGTGCCCAATGAATGTTGTTTGTTGTCAGTTGTCAGTTGTCGATAAAAGCAGTGTCGCTGCACATCGCCTTTATAAAATTGCCAGAATACCTTAATTCGACACTCGACATTCGTCATTCGCCATTCCTAGCGGTCTGCAAAATACTTGCCGAAACGGTTGTGAATGGAACCGGCAATCCCTTGGGGAAAGGCCACGACCAGCACGATAAAAATCAAACCTAGAATAAGCTGCCAGAAATTCACGCGCGAAATCTCGTCGTGCAGCCAGGTAAAGGCCGCGGAACCGGCGACGGGGCCGAATATGGTTTCGATGCCGCCGAGCAGCACCATGTACAACAGATCAAAGGAGCGTGGAATTGCCATTTCATCCGGAAAGACGCTGCCTTTGGAAAACACGTAGATCCCGCCGGCCAGTCCGGTAAAAGCGCCGGAGATCACAAAAGCCAGCCACTGGTGCCGTCGCAGGTTGATACCAATTGAGTCCACTCTGAGCGTGGAGTCCCGACAAGCCCGCATGGTGTAGCCAAACGGCGTAAATATGAAAAAGCGCAGCACCAGGATCCCGCCGATGCAAATAATCATCGTCAGGTAATAATAGATGATTTTACTGTCGGCCCACTGAGACGGCCAGATGCTTAAGATTCCATCGTCACCGCCGGTAAAAGCGCCCCATTGGAAGACTATCGACCACAGGATCTGGGCAAACGCCAGGGTCAGCATGGCCAGATATACGCCCGATAAGCGCACACAAAACCAGCCGATAATGACGGCCAAAAGTCCAACGATCATCGGAGCCAAGAACAAGGCCAATTCCATTGGTGTCTGTAAATAGTGTACCAGCAGAGCCGCCGCATAGGCACCGCCACCGAAGAATGCCGCATGACCGAAGGAGGTCATGCCGCCGGGGCTGACGATAAAAAAGAGGCTCATGGCCGCTAAGGCAAAAATAGCAATTTCAGTCATCAGCACCAGTTGAAAGGAGTCCACCACCAGAGGCAGTAGTAATATCAGGATCAGCAGGCCCAGACCCAGAAGCCGCAATCGTCTTGATGCCGGCTGCAAAAGGGTTCCGGCCAATTCGGTGGAGCCCTGTTCGGTTGCTTCGGTTTTACCCAGCAGGCCGTGGGGACGAATCACCAACACCACCGCCATCACTAAAAACATCAACACCAGCGTACTTTCAGGGAAGACCAGCACCCCGAAAGAGCTCAGTTCGCCGATGATGACCGCCGCTAAATAGGCGCCGGGGATGCTGCCCATCCCGCCGACCACTACGACTACAAAGGCGGCCGCAATGAGGTTTAAATCCATCAAAAGGTCCGCCCCGCCCTTCGGCAACTGGATCGCGCCACCCAAGCCTGCCAGAAAAGATCCCAGAAAAAAAACGCTGGTAAACAGCCGGGTTTGATTGACACCCAGGGCATCCGACATCTCCCGATCTTCGGTGGCCGCCCGAACTAAAATTCCCCAACGGGTGCGATTCAGCAGGAGCCAGAGCCCACCCAGGATCAAAGGAGCAATCAAGATGAGGGCGATGTCATACTCGGGCAGCAATGTCCCCATGATGTTGATGCTGCCGTCCAGTCCCGGTGCCAGGGGACCGAGAATATCCTCGGCCCCGAACAGCCAGCGGGACAGGTCCTGGATCATCAATACCACGCCGAAGGTGGCGAACAGGATAAACAGGTGGGGCGCATGATATAACCGCCTCAGCAGCACCACTTCCACAACCACGCCGATCAGACCTACGGCCAGGGCGGCAACCACGATGCCGGTCCAAAAGGATAAAATGCCGCGCGGCAGGTAAGCGATGATAAAATACGCCAAATAAGCGCCGACCATATAAAAAGAGCCGTGTGCCAGATTGACGATGCGGGAAACACCAAATATCAGGGACAAACCACAGGCCACAAGAAACAAGCCGGATGCGTCCGACAAACCGGTTAAGAACTGTACGATGTAGAAGCCCACAATTTTATCCTAACGAATGTTTCACGATGATTGAGGCATAATATCAATGACTAGTTAGACCGGAGATACTCGTGGGCGTCCGTTGTCAGTTGTCCGTAGTTCGTTGTGTAAAAAAAGAATTAATATCCGAATTTAAACAACCGACAACAGACAACTAACAACAGACATGATGAAATTACGAGTTAGATATTCGGCTTTTAAACTCAGGTGCGGCTAGTTGAGCCACACCCGGTTTCATTTATTTCTGTGGCCGTAATTTCATCACTTCAGCATCACTCGGCAGATAGTCTTTGCCGTCCGCATACTGCCAGTCGACCATAACGCCTTTGCCGTCTTTTAGGGCAGTCAGACCGACATAAGCACCCATGGTGGACTGATGGTCGATCTTGCGGTAGGATATCGGCCCGACAATCGAATCGAAGGCGAGCCCTTCCATGGCCTTGACCATGGCTTCAGTGTCGGTGGACCCGGCCTTTTTCAGCATGTGGTAGACCGTCATCATGGTATTGTAGCCGACAATCGACCCTGTGCGCGGGTAATCGTCGAATTTTTTCTGATATGCTTCGACGAACTTGACGTGGACCGGGTCTTTGATATCGTACCAGGGGTAGCCGGTAACCAACCAGCCCTCGGGCGCTTCCCCTTTGAGAGGATCGAGGTATTCTGGTTCACCGGTCAGCAGGCTGACGACATATACATTGTCAAAAAATCCTCTCAATTTACCTTCCCGCACGAATTTGGCCAGGTCGCCGCCGAAAGTTACGTTGTAGATGGCTTCGGGTTTGGCATCAGCCAGGGCCTGGATTTCGGCACCGGCGTTGATTTTGAAAAGTGCCGGCCACTGCTCGGCCACGAATTCGACATCCGGGCGCTTGGCCTTCAACACCTTTTTAAATGATTTAACGGCGTCTTTGCCGTAGGCATAATTCGGTGCAATCGTGGCCCAGCGTTTGGCCGGATTCTTGGCAGCGCCTTCGGCCAGCATCGCCGCTTGCATGTATGTTGAAGGCCGCAGCCGGAAGGTGTAGCGATTGCCCTTGGCCCACACAACAGCATCCGATAAGGGTTCTGCAGCGACGAATAGTACTTTATTGCGTTTGGCAAAATCCGTCACGGCCAACCCCACATGCGAAAAAAACGTTCCCATTAACAGGGCGACTTTATCTTTGCGGATGAGTTCTTCCGCCACTGTCACGGCCGTACCGGGTTTGCCGGCATCATCACGGGAAATCACTTCGATTTTCTTGCCCAAAACGCCCCCGGCATTGTTGATTTCTTCCAGGGCCAGCTGCCAGCCATTGCGGTATGGAAAAGTAAAGTTGGTCAATTTGCTGTAGGTTTGAATTTCGCCGATTTTGATGGTATCGGCGGCCGGCGCACTCGAGACCATTCCAAGCAATAACATGGACACTGTCATCAAAGCCGCAAGAACTATTCTGGTCGTTTTCATTTCTTCTTCTCCTTTCAGTGTAAGTAGTTATCAATTAGCGATCTGAGTTTTAACCGCAAACAGTACCTGATGCTATTCAAATCCAAGTTACGGCATTTGACTTGGGGCGCAGGTTGCTGAATAAAAATTCAGGTACTATTTACTATGATTTATTTAGTTTTCAAAATTCAACCTTGCCCCTTGCCATTGCGGGATGACACGGCTGTCTGAAAGCAAGATAGTCTGCATCCTGCGACAGTCGCCGTTCACCGAATGCCGTATCTTTAATGGCATAAGTTTGTATTGACGCGGTTTATCCCAGCCAGTGAACAGGCATAATTTAGTGTCTATTTATCGAAATCACATCATGTTTGAACAGGATTTGTGACAATAGCTGACAAATAAAATAGACTCGCCGAAGGCGGACCATAAATATTCAATTTTCAATCTTCAATCTTCAATTCCGGCTTCGCCGGGTTGGGGTTAAACCAGATTCAATGGTCCCAGCGTCAACCCCCAGCGTCGTTGGCCGGTGTAATGTAAGGCTTAAGCCCATCCGTTATCGCAAACACATTTTGCAGCGCCAAAAACGCCCCGCGTATAACTTTCCGCTGCGCGAGCAGCGCTGTTTTTCGCCGGGCGCCTTCGATGGCTAGTAAAAGCTTCTCCGGCGACAATTCACCGACTTCTGCGGTTACCGACAAACCAGCCAGGTCCGTGTTGGGGTCTATACTTTCAGCCGGCACTTGAACGATGCCGTCATCTTCCACAAAACAGGCGTTGCCAATCGCCGTCGCGGCGGCGTCCGCCATGGAGGCGTTGGCGGCCGCAACGGTCACCGCCGATGCAATCCCCCGGGTTAGACTCCGGCCGCCGACGCCGCTGGTCGTCACCCCCCAGGCCGGTTGGCTCCCATCCAGCCGAATCACGTGCGAAATGTGTCGGCTGTTTATCCGGGGCCGGATGCCGACATTGGCGGATTCACCTTCGGCCAGTCTAACGGAAATGTCGCCGCCGTTTTCTACGATGACTCTGGTCGTACCGCGCTCAAAAAGCCAGTCAGCCACGGCATCCGCAATGGTGCCGGCCACCGCCGCCATGGGTGTCAGGTCCTCATCACCGATAGCCTTCACATTGGTGACCATGCGCCGGACAAGTTCGTCATCGGGCAGCTCCTCTATTTGCATCCATGGCCGGCTGAGCAGCAACCGGCATCGGGCTATCCGTTCCAGATACAAAATTGACTCTTTGCCTGCCTGGCGGGCTAGCGTCAGTTGCGGACGTTCCCCGCGCCACGCCCGGATGACTAACCGCATGGGACCGCATTCAGCCAGCACCGATTCTGAATCAAGCGCACCGATGTAATGTTCATAAGTCATAGTTGCTTTTATGACTCCGGATGAATTTTACCTATAAGCTATGATCCGGCGCCCGAAATGGGCGGGGATAAACCCCGCCGCTACTTCATAGGCAGAGCTGCGTGCGCAGGGGTGAGGTTTATCCCCACCAGCAAAAGCATTGATGTCTATCATCAACACTCGTTAATCCCATGCCTTAAACCTTAAACCTTTTACCGTATGCCTGCTCCAAGCCATAAGCCGAATGCCGAATGCCGAAAACCGAAAACCGAATGCCCAGGGCCATTGCCCTTACTTTGGCTTCTTCGCCTTGTAGGGCTTCATCGCCTCAACATGCCCGCCCATCTTCTCGTAGTCCTTGAGTTCCATGGTGTATTCCAGGGGGCAGATCGTCGCCGGCGTCGGGGTCCAATAAAAGGAGCCTTCTTTGACCCGTTCCACATCCACCATGAAGGTGATGCCCCCGCCGGGCAGTACATATCCGGGGGCTCCCCCCACTGTCAACTGGGCTTTGGCTTCGTGGACTGCCCGGGTCAATTTGATGGGATATTTGGTCACTCCGGCCCGGGCGCTGCCGCCGGCGCCGGCCGTGTAAATGGCCGATACCCGGGAGGGTTCACAGCTGTTGGAGATGGCCTCCATTGCCGCCCGGGCTTTTTCAGTCAACGGGATTTCACTGGGCCGGCCGTTTTCATCCAATTCAAACATGGATCCGTTTTGGCCGGTTGTTTCCGTTATCAGGATGGTCATCCCGGGCCAGGCGATGTCGGTATCGACGGAACCAATGATATCGATCGGGTTGGTGACGGAAGTTCCGCCCCAACCGCTGCCGTGATCACCGAAATAGCGTCCCGGGGTACTCTCGCTGAATTTCAACCGAACGCCGGTGGATTTGCCCCCCGCGTATTGGCCGGCCACGTGCCTGCTCATCTGGCCCGTGATGTGGGAATCCAGGATGACAACCTCATCCGCCGCCTCCACCAGCAGAGGCGCAAACAAGCCCATGGTCGCACTGCCGCACCCAACCCGCATTTTACGGGCCTTCTCGCTGTCGACAACCGGGGCGTGCCCGACCTGAATTGTCAACCGCGGACCGTTATCGATTTTCAATTTGACTGCCTTGCGATTGGCGATATCAGTAATCGTGCGGGCCACCGCAAAACCGTCTTTTCCGGTCAACCGGTTGACGCCGCCGATGTGCAGCATTTTCGACCCGTATTGTTCCGTTTCAACCATACCAACTTCCCGCTTGCCGGCAAAAATTCGGTCCCCTTCCCGGCCGATGGGGATGTCCGTATCGACTTTGACGATAATGGAGCTGTAGCTCAGTGGGACCTCAGTCACCACGGTCACAACATCCATCCCCCGGCGGTTTTCACTTAAAATCCGGGGGGCGGGCTTGCAGTCCGGGTAGGTTGTCCCGGATCCGATGGCGGTGACCACCGGTTTGCGAATGACCTCTTTAGGATCGGGTCCGACATCCGGGGCCACATCGTCAAAACCATGCAAGGGCGTCAGGCGCACCAGGTTGCCGTCTTCATTGCGGTAGCGATGGCAGGCGCCGATCTGTCCCGCGTTGATCCAGCACTTGATGGGACAAGCATCGCATTCGATGGCATCCGGCGGCATCGTGTCATCGGCCGCAATCGCCTCAGCTTCACATACGCGCTGGCAGACTCCGCAGCGCGTGCACCAATGATCATCGATGACGGCTTTTTTCTTCTTCAGTTTCACCGCATCCACCGGACAATCCCGCACGCAAAATCCGCAACCGATGCATTTGTCGTTATCAACTTTCATGTTTCATATCTCAAACTATTATTAGTCTAATAAGCGTTTCAGTTGACGAGCGCTGCGCTTGAGGAGCGTTTCACTCGAGGAGCGCTGCGCTTGAGGAGCGTTTCACTTGACGAGCGAGCGTTTCACTTGACGAGCGCTGCGCTTGAGGAGCGTTTCACTCGAGGAGCGCTGCGCTTGAGGAGCGTTTCACTTGACGAGCGAGCGTTTCACTTGACGAGCGCTGCGCTTGAGGAGCGTTTCACTCGAGGAGCGCTGCGCTTAAAGAGCGTTTCACTTGACGAGCGCTGCGCTCGAGGCAAAAAAATGACTATCCTCTGCGCTGCAAGCTATGCCCTCTGCCCTTTTTCCGACTTCCGCATTCCCACTTCCGAATTCCGTCCTCTGCCCTCTGACATCTGACTTCTGCGTGCCGCGGCGTAGCTCGGAGAGCGAAGACGGGTCATCTGACATCTGACATCTGACTTCTGTCCTCTGTCATCTGACCTCTGGCGCTCTCACAGGTGGCGGCGTATTACGGCTTTTGGCCACCACGATTTCGCCGTCTACCAGCACCATGGACACCGCCGGCACATCGCCGGCTGCGATGGCGGACAGGGTATCTTCGCCGACCGACCCCATCGGGGCATCCATAATAACAAGGTCTGCTTCCAGGCCTTGCGCAATGATGCCCCGCGGGAGTTTGTGAACCCGCGCCGTGTTGCCGGTGGCCATGCACAGTGCCTCTTCCGGTTTTATGGCGGACAGGCTGGCCAGGTGCGCGACAACCCGCAAAACGCCCAGAGGAATTACGCCGGTGCCGGAAGGTGCATCGTTGCCGATGATGATACGCGCCAGAGCATTGTGCTCAACGCACAAATCGGCGGCCTCCACCATTACTTTGGGGTTGCCGCAATGCACCATTTCCAGGGCAAAATTTGTTTCGGTCACCAGGCGTTTGACTTCATCCAGGGCAACGGCAGTTGGGCCGCCGTTGATATGCGACACGATATCGGGGGCGGTCTGGATAACCATTTCCGCCGTGACCGTGCTGCTGCCCGGGATGGACGTGCCACCGGTGTGCATCATAACCGTCATGTTGTATGCTTTGGCCCATTGGACCATGGCTACGGCATCCTCCGGATTTTTGACGGCGCCCAGTCCGATTTCACCAACGGTGCGCACCCCCTCCCGGGCCATTTCCTCGAAATCAGCTTGGGTCAGCCCTTTTTCCAGGATCACGGCCCCGCCCACGACTTTGCCCCCGCCCGGTCTGAAATTGGCGAACGATTTTGCGGCCACGATGGCCAGGGCTTTGGCACCGGCGGGATCTTTGGGACGGCCCGCTAAATGAACTTCACCGGCTGAAATAAAAGTCGTCACACCACCGTGCACTTCGCTTTCTAAAAATCCGGTCTGCTTTTGCCGGGGGGTGTAGTCTCCCAGAACGACGTGGCAGTGCGAATCGAATAACCCGGGGGCAACGGTCGTCCCCGCACAGTCGATGGTCACATCCGCGGCCGACACGTCAAGCTCGGACTCAAGGCCAAATTTCTCTATCTTGCCATCCTCCACAAATATGGCATCACCGTCCAATATCGGCGCCCCGATGTCCCCACTGACAATCGTTCCAATATTTTTAAGCAGCAAGCTAGACATATTCTTCTCCTTGTTTGTTTGGAGTTGCGACTATAGTATTATTTCAAATTAATTTTATTTGCTGCAAAAATGAGCTATATTTTAAAATGAACTAAAATGAGCTAAAATAGTGGTATGCTGTCGATTTAAAGATAGAGCGCAGCGTTTCCTTAATTTTAGGCATTTTAGTCAATTTTGGTCACTTTAGGCATTCATTTATTATTCATTAGTCATTATTCATTAGTCATTTTCAAAAAGTGTCCTGCTTTGATGCTGGCCGCCAACACCCGTTCCAGATTGGCCGGCAATTCATATATTCTTTGCCCCAGGGCATTCGCCAGGGCGTTCAAAATAGCCGGAGCCGTCGGGATCAGGGCCGGCTCCCCCACCCCTTTCGCGCCGAAGGGACCGCTGGGTTCCGCCGCTTCCACGATGATGGGAATAATCTCGGGGACATCGGCAACTGTCGGAATAAGGTAGTCTTTCATGGACAGGGTTTGTCCCGGAGCAAATTCTTCCATCAACGCAAATCCCATTCCCATGGCCACGCCGCCCCAAATCTGACCTTTTACGTTTTCCGGGTGAATGGCTTTCCCGACATCATGGGCGGCGAAGATTTTTTCAACGCTCACCTCCCCGGTCAGGGTGTCCACGGTCAGCAGGACCAGTTGGCTGGCATAGGCATAGGTTGCATAGGGAACGCCCTGTCCGGTATCGGGATCCAGCGGTACGGTTTCCGGGTCGAAGTAGCCCTGCCATTTCAACGGAACGCCCTTCTGGTTGGCACGCCCGGCCAGGAACGAGAACTCGACCGCGTTATCCGGATTGCCGGTTTCCTTGACAAAGCCCCCCTCGAGCATCAGGTCGGATTTAGCGACCTTCAACTTATTGACCGCTTCGCTGAGAAGCACATCAGCCAGCTTTTCGGCGGCTTCTTTGACGGCATTACCGGAAATGTATGTCTGGCGGCTGGCGGAGGTGGCGCCGGCATTGGTCGTGCAGCGGGTATCGGCCACAAACAGCTGGATTTCCTGGGGCTGCACGCCCAGGATCTCCGATGCAATCTGAGCCAGCACAGTGGTCGATCCTTGCCCGATATCGGCACAGCCGGTGTAAAGAGTGATGTTGCCCCCCAGATCGATTTTGATTTTGGCAGTGGAGGGATTCTGCACCCCGGTATTGCCGATGCCGTACCACATGCTGCCCAGCCCAATACCTCTTTTTTGCCAGGGTTGGGTATCGGCTTTGAGCCAGTTCGACTTGGCCCATTGGTAGTGTGGTGTCAACGCTTCAAGGGTTTCCGCGATACCCACGCTGTGGGTCAGCTTCTGACCGGTGGCGGTTTCCGAGCCGTTTCGGAAGACATTCTTTAATCTGATTTCAAGGGGATCAATTTCAAGCTTTTCGGCCAGCAAATTCATCTGAGATTCATGGGCCACGGCGATCTGGGGTGTGCCAAATCCGCGCATCGCACCACAAAATGGCGTGTTGGTATACACGCAGCGGCTTTCGATATCGACATTCTCAACCTCATAAGGGCCGGTCGCATGCATGGCGATTCGAGATGCCACTGCAATTCCATAAGAGCCATAAGCTCCGGTATCGGCGGTAATTCGGGCTTGCAAGGCGGTAAGTCTTCCGTTTTCGTCGGCCGCCGTTTTCAGGATCATCTCTATGGGATGCCGTTTGGCGGTTGCCAGGAAGGATTCTTCCCGGGTATAAACCATTTTGACCGGTCTTTGCAGGTGCAACATTGCCAGCCCAATAAATCCCTGGACATTTATATCCAGCTTGGAGCCGAACCCGCCCCCCGTAGCGGCCTGAACAATTCGGACCCGCTCATCTTCCACACCCAGCAGACCGGCCACTTCCTTGTGGTCATAGTGCGGATTTTGAGTGGAGGCGAAGATCACCAGCGTGCCGTCCTCATCTACATATCCGGCACCCGCGTCGGGTTCGAGGTAGCAGTGTTCGATCCGGGACGTGCAATACGTTTTCTCGACAGACACGGCACAGTCCTTGAAAGCCTGGTGGACATCTCCTTTCTTTACTTTACGCGTAAACAGCAGATTGCCCTTGTCGTGAATTTTGGGTGCATCGGCTTTGAGGGCATCTTCCGGGGTGAATACCGCCGGCAGGTCTTCATAGGTGACTTCAATGCAATCCAGCGCTTTTTGCGCTGCGTTTTCGCTTTCGGCCGCCACCAGAGCGATGGGTTCACCGATGGCCCGCACCTTACCGACGGCCAGCAGGGGTTGATCCTTATTAATAATGCCGATCAAATTCTGGCCGGGAATATCCGCTTCCGTAAAAACCCTGACAACGCCCTCGATCTCGAGTGCCTGGCCGTAATTGATGTCGACAATCCGGGCATGGGCTTTGTCGCTTCGCAGCACTTTAAGCACCAATGCATCATCGAAATCGAGATCCGCACTGAAGATCGGCTCACCGCGCAGCCGTTCGTTCACACCGATTTTGGGAATGCTTTGGCCGATGGTTGAGTATTCAGATTTCATTTGGTATCACGAAATTAATTGTGTCAGTTAAAATTTTACGTAATGTTCGACAAAATGAACTAAAATGAACTAAAATTTAAAATGACTAAAATTGAGGAGTCGCTTCGCTCCATCATTTTAAGAAATAAAAAAGATAGAATTCCATAATTTTAGGCATTTTACAATTTTAGTCATTTTAGATCATTATTTAAGGTCATCCTTCCCGGTTTAGAGGTTAATTGAGTCAAACTATATACGCAGCGTTCACCTAGTCAGGGGATACATCATCCGCATGAAAAGGCCCTGAATCGCCGGTTCCTTGTAAATGGCCGAAGGCCTGCGGCCGGTGATTGCCAGCATCCCTTCGGCTAAAATCTGCCCGGCCTGCCTCAACATGGCCTCATCGGGTATTTTGCCGAATAAATAGTTTTCGATATCCCGAAACCGGTGAGGCGTCGGGGTACAGGATCCCAGGGCAAACCGTATAAACGAAATTGCTCGGTCATTTTCCCGGCTGACCATGGCCGCCATGCTCATCCTGGCGATGGCCAACTCCTTACGGCGCCCGATTTTTTGAAAATCCACAAAATTGACTGATTCGGGCCTGGGTTTGAGAATAAAATGCGTAATCAGCTCATTGGGCCGCAGCGAACAATGATAGGGCCCGCTGGCCATTTCCTCGATCGATACGTTGCGCTGCCCAGCAGGGCTGACCACCACCGCTTCCGCATCATGAATCAGCAGCGGCGGGATGGTATCGCCGCAGGGCGAGCAGTGGGCAACATTTCCGCCAATGGTGGCAATGTTGCGCACCTGCCGGCTGGCAAATTTGTCGGCGGCGATTCGCAGCGCCGGTGCATGACGCTGGATTATTTCGGATTTGCCGATTTCGGTGATTGTCACGGCAGCCCCAATGGTTAATGTCCCGTCATCGATCTCGATTCGCCGCAATTCGGCCAAACGGCCCACATCCAGCAGATAGCGAGGACTCAAATCACCGGTACGCATGTCGACCATGACATCGGTGCCGCCGGCCAAAATTGTCGTGTCCGGTGCATTTTCACTTAAAAAGGCCAATGCCTCCGGCAGGTTTTGCGGCCTTTGGTAGTCAACATTGAACATGATTCTAAGTCTCGGGCAATTTATAAATTGTCGATAACAATCTATTTTTTAGTTATAAATATCTGTATCGCACGTGGAATAGTAGAGTGATGGAGTAATGGAGTAATGTGTTTTCAAAGGATTGGATCCAGTTTAACTTCCAACTTTCCGTCTTCCAGGGATCCTACACCCAATAGTGTAGTTTTCCAAAACTCAGCTTTCCAATATTCCAAGATTCCACTATTCCTGTAGCAATGAATTTTGAGCTTTCAGGATAAGCCAACAATTCAATAGTTAAATTTAATCCCTCTTCGTGCGACACCGGCCGACGGCGCTTTCGATACCGGCGACAATACTTTGATACCCGGTACAGCGGCACAAATTTCCAGCGACGGCTTTGACAATTTCGGTCCGGCTGGGATTTGGTTTTTCCTCCAATAAAGCGTGGGTGCTCATCAAAACGCCGGGTGTACAAAAACCGCACTGCACGGCATGCTGTTCGGCAAACGATTGCTGTATCGGATGCAGATCGTCCCGTCCGCTCAATCCTTCGACTGTCATCACCTGGCGACCGTCCAGTTGGGCCGCAAACATCAGGCAGGCGTTCACGGCCTGGCCGTCGACAACGATGGTACAGGCGCCGCATTCACCAATCCCGCAGCCTTCCTTGGTTCCTTTGAGGTCAAGAAGATCCCGCAGCAGTTCGAGGGCCGAAATCCCGGGATCGATATCCAGTGCTTTTTCTTCACCATTGAGGGATAAACGAAGATGATAGCTATTTTTTTTCATAATGTTATTTAGTAACTAAGCAAAAGCATTCAACGTCGAACACCCGCCTGCCAACGCCCCATCAAGCGAAGCGCTCTTCAAACAACGTGCTCCTCAAGCGAAGCGCTCACGTCACGCAGTCAACTGCCACTACCGCAGCCCGTCTTCACCCTTGACCTCCGCCACCTGCAGCCCGCCCACTCTGGCCGCCGGCCGGCCGGAGTCGGTCACGGCCACGATCAAAACCAGCTCGTCGCTGCGTGGGGCATCCGGCACCCGGACTTCCATGGCGTCAAAATGCGAGCGCACGAAGGCCGCGTCTTTATAGCCCAGGGGCACGTCAATGGCCGCGCCCGGATATCCGGCCTTTTTTGCTGAGGGAATCAAAGCTTTGCCGCCGCCCACGTTGGCCCGCATGGGTTTGCCCAAAGCCGGGTGCATGATGGCCGCACAATGCTCCAACTCGCCGTTGGTGCCGACCACCGCACCTTTGCCGTAGCTGTGAACATCACCGGGCTCGATGCCCAGTGCCGCGACCGCTTTTCGGGTCAACAACACACCCAGTTCTTCACTCCACTCGATCAGCAGGCTGAGGTCCTCCTGGTACCGGCCGGCAAACGGATTGGCAAACACGGCCGCGGCGGCGGCTTTGCGCGTCGGCGTTTCCAGCTGCACCTCGCCATCGGCCTGGGTCTCCTCAATCACGGTATAAATCTTGCGCACCTGAGGTTTATCGTCGCTCATAACTACCTCCCATCAAAGACATTGAAGATTGTAGATTGAAGATTGAAGATTGAAGGTATTTTATCCATTTTAATTTTATTGGTCACCGCTTACGTTGCTCGATTGTCAGACAAGGACAAAAGCAGGAATTTCTTTTTGCGATCCTTGGCAACGAGTCTTTGCCTTGAACAGATTTGCGAAGGTCTGCCTGGACAATCAAAGTATAAATAGTTCGTGCCTTAACTGCATGAGTCCATGGCTAAATTTTTATATATGAAGATTCAAGACTGAAATCAATGGAGCGTAGCGACTTCCGTAAATCTTCAATCTTCAATCTTCAATCTAATCCGGCTACGCCGGATCAGGCCCATCTCTCGGTAATCGTTTTTTGATCCAGAAACAGCCTGATGGAATCGATTCTGGATTTGGCAATCCCCAGGGCCGATTCATTTTTGGACCCAAGCGGGAAAAATGCAAACGGCTGGGGCACCGGCACATTGATGCCGATGTTGCCGACGTCGACTTCCACCTTGAATTTCCGGGCAACGTAGCCGTCGCGGGTAAAGATGCAGGCGGAATGGCCATATGCATCTTTATTGTTGATCCAATCAAGGGCCTCATCCAAATCCCCCACGCGCATCAGATTGACCACCGGTCCAAAGGCTTCCTCCCGGGCAACATGCATATCCGGGGTGACGTTATCCAACACCGTAGGAGCCAGAAAAAAACCGTTCTCACCGCCGGGAACCGCGGCCTGGCGACCATCGAGAACCATTGCAGCGCCTTCACCGAGCCCCTTTTCGATAAATTCCACCACCTTCTGCCGGCCCTGTTCGGATACCATGGGACCCAGTTCGGTGGCCTCATCCAGCCCATAACCCAATTTCATATTGGCCGATGCTGCGACCAACTTGTCCTTAACGGCCTCATAGGCCGGACCGGCAAATAAAAGATTATCCGTTCCCAAGCAGCGCTGTCCACCCATGCCGTAACACCCTCGCAATAGTCCGCTGACCACCGCATCCACATCACAGTCCGGCATAACAACGACATGGTTTTTGCCGTTGCCGTTGATCGACGCCTCTTTGCCCAGCTTTCCGGCTTGGGCAAAAAGCTCTTTTCCTACCGCCGTGGAACCGATAAAGCCAACTCCCTTGACCAAGGGATGGGACAAGATTTTCTGGTTGACGTTGCTGCCGCCGTAGACAAGATTGACCAGGCCGGGTGGAAACCCGTCGACCTCTTCGGTCACCTTAAAGATGGCGTCCAGGCACACCGGATCATTTTTGCTGGGGCTGACCACCACCGGACATCCGCAGGCAATCGCATAGGGCACGTAAGACGACCAGGCGTGCATGGGGATATTGTTAGGGGTGATAATCAAAAATACCCCCCTGGGTTCCCAGTATAACGCCTGATCCAAACCTTTGGCCAGATCCGTGACACATTCACCCTTGGTCAACAGCAGCAGCGCGGAGCATGCCGATTCGATATTTTCGATGCAGCGGCGCAGAGTTCCTCGGGCTTCGCCGATGGTGCGGCCGTGATCCTGCACCAGGACGCGACACAGCATGTCGAAGTGTTCCTCGAATTTACCTCGCAAATCAAATAAATACCGCGCTTTATCTCTCATAGACACGTCGCGCCAACTGCTCAGAGCAGCTTGGGCCGCTTGGACAGCCTGTTCGATCTCACTGTCGGTGGCCGAAGGAAATTCGGCAATGACCTCCCCGGTGGCAGGATTGACGTTTTCATAGACGACATCGGATTCCGATTCGATCCAATGCCCGTTGATGTATAGTTTAAGTTTCCCATAATGCTTTTGAACTTCGGGTAATAACGCCATTTTCGTCTCCTTTATAGAATATTAGATTTTTTTAGATCAATAGCCCCAATAAGGCAATTGAATTTTATAACTTTCCGATTGATTCAGTCTCTGAGCATTGGCGTGTCGGAGTGAGACGAGAAGATTTTGCGGGGTTGACGTGACCTTGGTTGCAAACATTTCCGTATTCAGCATACCGATCACCATAAGATCGGTATAGGTTCCCCCGATATCAATTCCGATACGCACATGGTTTGCTTTACCGGACACCATCTCTCCTCATGGTTCTTTTAATTGAAAACAAATCATGATTGCACAGGATATATGAAGACAGAAGACAATTAAAATAGACAGAATACCTTAAATATTCAATCTTCAATCTTCATTTCCGGCTTTGCCGGAGCGTTGGTCTCACGAAACGCGTCTATGGCTTTTAAAACGTGTTCTTTCATTAACTTGCAGGCCCGATGGTTGTCGCGGCGCTTGATGGCATCCAGAATCTGCCGGTGATAACGAACCGATACATCCAAATGCTTTTTGTTTTGCAAGGATTTGTAACTGAAACGGCTGACCTGGTTGTGGATGCTGGCGGCGATTTTTTGCAACCTCCGGTGGCCTGAAATCACCATGATTTGATTGTGAAAATCACGGTGGTGTTCCTGATAACCTAGCAGATCGACAGGCTGGATTTGAACACAGCTTTCCATTCGCCGCACCACCGTTTCAAGCTCCTGAATTTGAATTTCGGAAATCGAGCTCATGGCCAGTTCCAAGGCCAGTTCGTATAAAGCGGCTTTAAGCGTATAGGCCTCCCAGACATCTTTTTCGGTCATCTCGGTGACGAACACTCCCCGGCGGGGTTTTCGGATGACCAGCCCTTCACCCTCCAGCATCTTGAAGGCTTCGCGCACCGGTGGCCGGCTGATGTCCAGACGCGTCGCGATTTCCTCTTCTTTGAGCTGTTGGCCGGGCTGATATTCTCCCTTGATAATCCAAACCTGGATATGCCCCTTGGCCAAATCAGCTATCGATTCGATCTGCATTTTTCTCCAACGTGTACAAATTAATAATAGTCAACGACATGACACGAGCGACACCTCCGGCCGCCAGCGTCCAGTCTGTTCAAATAAAAACTATAGTATTTGAAAGAAAAAGAGGAATGGATTCTTATTTAAAAAAAAATTAATTGGACAGGATCAACAGGATCGTTAGGATAATGCGGCCTTCGGCCGAAAGGTCCCTCGCCGCAGGCGAAAAAATCCTGATAATCCTGTTGATCCTGTCTAAATAAAAATATAAATCGAATCCATTCCACAGCTCTTAGACAATATGAAGTTTCATAAGAGTGGCGGCCTCCGGCTAAAGGACAGCCGGTCTCATCAATGTCAGAAACTTCGTTTATATGACAACGTAGTGTCGGCCACCGTGCCGACCGGTTTTGGCGGGCACGGTGGCCCGCTCTATGTCATTTATTTTCGTGCTCGTCCTCGTGCTCGTCCTCGAAGCTTTTGAGCCTTTCGATATCGAGTACGAGGACGAGCACGATTTTAATACCCGGTTTTGGGATTAATATAGGCGTAGTTTCACACGAGCGGCGGCCTCCGGCTAAAGGACAGCCTGTCTGATCAATAAAAGAAACTAATGAACGTCGAACATCGAACGTCCAACATCGAACATCGAATAATGTATTCTGTCTATTTTTAAAAGACAGAGCGAAGCGATTCCATCATTCGTCATTATTCATTTTTCATTCGTCATTTTTTGTAGTTTCATAAGAGCGCTGCCTCTGGCCAAAAAAAGCGGCCAGTCTGATCGAAGAAAAGAAACTAATGAACGTCGAACATCGAACATCGAATAATGTGCCCTGTCTATTTTAGAACGACTGAGCAAAGCGAATCCACTCCGCCTTCGGCGGATCAATCGACATTCGACATTCGTCATTCCAATGTTTCAAAAGAGGATTTAGCACCTCGGTCCTTTGACACCCGAAACCTGACACCCGAAACCCGACACCCGACACCCGAAACCCGACACCCGAAACCCGATACCCGACACCCGAAACCCGAAACCCGACACCCGACACCCGAAACCTTTGCTACTTCAATTCAGCATCGGCCCGACTCACAATTGAGTCCAATTCCCGCACGGTATTCTCCGGCAGGGCCACGGGTTCCGCCTTTGCCAAAATATCCCGACAATATCCCCGGACCCGTGCGTTCAGGTCAATATCCCCTTTCGCATGCCAGCCATCCCGGGTCATCCGGATAAAATTCTGCGGCATCAGCCCATCCCGGCAGTGCCGGAAAGTATGCTCATCGGAGAGAAATTGACTACCCGGTTCGGCATTCAACAACTGCTGCCAGGCCATGGTTTCATCATCGAATTTCATTTTGGAAACCATGCGCTTAACCATGCCCAGCACCTCATTATCGATAGCCAGTTGAACCGGGCTGATCGTCGTAGCCACCTCCAGTTGACCGGCTGCGCCGAGAATGTCGGCACCCGAAAGGGCAATCGTCATACAGCGCAGGGCGCCTTCGCTGGTAGACTGACCGTCCAATACCGGGGAATCCGAACCGATGCCGTAGGTATGGGTCGGCAGCCCGAAGGCGGTTCTGATAAATTGGATGGCCAGGGCGGCGCCCTGCATGGACTCTACGCTGGACTGCAGGCTGCGGCCGCTCATCATATCTGTTGAAAAAACCAACGGGGTCGCTATGACGGGTGTTCCCGGTTGAGCGACCTGGGCCGTGGCCACCATGGCCAATATTTCAGCAGTGGCCAGCAGGACGGCTCCCGGCATCGTCACCGGAGCGGTGGCGCCGGCACCCGGCAAGCTGCAGGCATGCAGCGGGATTCCGCAACGGGCACATTGCACGATGATTTCCAGATCCATTTCCTTAAAGTCCAGCGGCGTCAGCGAACAGGTAATGAAGCTTACCAGCGGATTGGCTTCGAGTGCAGCGGCGCTGCCCGCGGCAACCCGGGCCAGCTCGATTAAATATTCGACGCTCTCCCGGGTATAGGGTTGCACCCAGATGTGCTTTTCGATATTTTTGAGCATCAGGCTCAGCGCATGCACATCCAGAGTTGGCGCCGGGACATCACTGGGAACCGGAAAAGCACAGAAATCGATGTGCTCCAGCCGGTCGGCCAGCCGGGCCCAGGTGGCGACGTCGGCTGCCGTCACCGGCCGGTGCCGGCCGGATCCAAGCTCGATCCAGGACTGCCCCCCCGTATTGGTTCGGGTGCAAAAGGTGCCGTCCGGACAGGGAATCTCCAATTTATTCTCATCGGTTCTGCCCGCCAGCGTCACAGTTTCGGGCACCTGTTGCAGCTGCGCTTCCAGAAAAGCCCTGGGAAACCGGACGATATTCGTGTCGGCATCCACCTTGGCCCCGGCCTTACCCAGCAATTGGAGCACCTCCGGATGTTCCATCCGGACCCCGCGCTGGTCAAGCAGTTCAAATACTCTGGATCTCATTAATTCTAATTGATCCTGGTTAAAGAATGCGACCCTGGAACTTAAGTTCATGGTCCGTACCTCCAATTCCGGATAAACCGGAAATAACAAACTACAAGCACCAAATTACAAATAAATTCCAAATTTCAATATCCAAATTTCAAAGATGATCAACTACCACCGGTTTGGTCTGCCTGCGGCGGATTGGTCATTGTGATTTGTTTGTTATTTGTTTTTTGTTATTTTAATTTTTACTACTAGCACCACAAGTTTTCAGCTACTTACAACACGTTGTCAAAAAACAATTAAGCACTCATATATTGCTAAACTCCTAGTAGACCTGGCAGCCAGAGGGCAAGCTGCGGAAAAAGCATCAGCAGCAATATGTTCATATAAATCGGAATCAGAAACGGCAATGCACCCCGGGCGATGGTTTCCATCGGATGCCAGGGCACCACCCCGTGCAGCACCGCCAGGCTCAGCCCGAACGGCGGGGTCATGGAGGCCTGTCCTCCGGCCATCACATAGACCACGCCCCACCAGATCAGATTGATGTCGAGGCTGTTGATGATGGGCATGACAAACGGGAATGTTAGAAACAGCATCGACCAGGAGTCGAAGAACATCCCCATGAAAAAATACATAATGAAGAACAGCACCAGGATACCGTATTTGCCGATGGGCAGACCGATCACGAACTCCTTGATCAGGGGGATAATCCCGGCCGAGTTGAAAACGTGGGAAATCAAGGTGGCCATGGCCATGATGAATAAAGAAAAAGAAGTCACCTTGACTGTTTCCAGCAGGCTTTTCTTGATTATCTTAAACGTCAGCCGGCGGTATGCCAGGGTCAGCAACAGACTGAGAAAGGCCCCCAGCGCTGCGGCTTCCGTAGGGGTCATAAATCCACCGAAAATCGCTCCCAGGACACCGACGATCACCGCTGCAAAAGGCAATACTTCCAAAACGGCGGCAAATCTCTGCTGCCAGCTGAATGCAGCCGGCTTGGGGACCAGCGCGGGATTGAGTTTCACCAGGACAACGATCGTCAGCATCAGCAGGATCATCATGGTAACCCCCGGGATCAATCCGGCAGCCAGCAAATCGACGATGGAAATACCCTGCCAGGAACCGTAGATAATCAGCAATATGCTGGGCGGAATCAGGGGCGAGAGGATATCCGATGAGGCAATGGCCCCTAATCCCAACCGCGGCGCATAACCTTTCTTTTCCATGACAGGAAAGGCAATTTTGCCGAAGGTCGCCGTAGCGGCCATGGCCGAACCGCACATGGCGCCGAAGATCGCATTGCCGGCGATGACCGACATGGCCAGCCCCCCCCCCGGCAATTGACCGAACCATTTGTCGATGGCGGCAAACAGCCGCTCGTTGACGCCGGTATTGCCCAGGATGGTACCCATAAAAATAAACAGGGGCATGGCCGTAAGGGTAAATGAATTTAACGATCCCCAGGCGGTTTCAGCGATCTGGCTGATCGGCTGGTCGATATACCAGACCAGCCCGATCACCGCAGTAATGCCGATGGACCAGGCAATCTCCAGACCCAGCGCCAGGAGTACCAGCAGCCCGATGACCAGCACAATGGCGATTGCGATTTCTGAACCCATCAGCTGTTGTCCTCCGATCCGTTCAATGCTGTAACGGCTTTGATAATCTCAACCAGCAGCTGCAAAAACAGCAGGACCGCACCAATGAGCAGGATGGTTTGGGGATAGACCAGCGGGGTTCTGAGCCAGCTGCCGCTGCGGGATTCAAACAGCAGTGAATCCGCCAGCAAATCATAGCAAGCTTTGATCAGCGGCAGGGTAAACGCAGTGGCCAGAACAAGGGTGATGAAACGAATGGGACGGGCGACTTTATCCGGCAGCCGGCTGAAAATCAGGGTGACCCGCACATGGCCTTTTTCTTTCCAGGTGTAGGCCAGCCCCATAAACGTGATGGACACCAGCATATAACCGCCCATTTCCTCGGCAATCGAAAGCGGCGCACGCAGGATATAGCGGGTCAGCACTTCCACCAGGAGCATGACCATCAGCAGAAAAATGATGGCTGCCTGCAGGCGGCCGCTCAATATATCCGTCACTTTCTCAATGAAATTTACGACATTTTGCAAAATTTTCATTGGCGTCCTCCCCCTTCGATTTCGGAGTTCGGATTGCGGATTGCGGATTGAAAAAAACAACAGCATTGTATAGGCCTATCAACTTCAAACAACTTGCAGTCGGCTGTTGCCACCGAGTTTACAACACTTCGATTTCGGATTGCGGATTGCGGATTGCGGATTGAAAAAAACAACAGCGTTGTGTAGGCCTATCAACTTCAAACGACTTACCGTCGGCTGTTGCCATCGTGTTCCAGCAACCAGAAGCCAGCGAACCCCTTAACCCGCACGCGGCACATCGAATGCCGAACACGTTTCACCTTTTTCAGCAATGAGCTTTCTCTTCCCGCACCCAGTATCGAAACGCCGGATTCTCCGCCGGGCGAGGCAGGCTATTACCCTATACCTTACACCCTAAACCATACACCCGATCCTTTCCAGCATCGAGCATCCAGTATCGAGCATCCAGCATCGAGTAACCAACACCCAATACCGAATACCGAATGCCGAATACCGGGTCTTTATTTCCCGCTAAACCCCCGGTACTTGGCGACCGCCGCCTCAGCAGCGGAAAGCAGGTCCTGTCTTTTCGATTTCCAGGGGCCGTCCATATTCAGCCAGGCGTCCTCGACTACCTTACAGGCCTTGACAGCTTCGGCCATTTCTTCTTTTGAAAAGCGAGTTCGTTTGACACCGGATAGATCGACGGTATCCAGGCTCATGATGTACTCGGCCGTCGTAGACAAGCTCACCATTCGTTGCAGTTCCTGGCCGACCTCGATTACCACTTGTTGAAGATCCGGTGGCAGGGATTTGAATTTTTTCAAATTCATGACGGTCACGGCCGACCAGGTTGGTGATAAAGGCGTCAGGGTGAAGCTTTTGGAGACTTTGGCCAGGCCGATGGAATAGCCGTATCCCAGGCTGGTCAAGACCGCATCGATGGTTCCAGCCATCATGGCAGGGGCCAATTCAGAACCGGCAATGGTCACCGGGCTGGCACCCAGCGCTTTGATGCCTTGCGTCGGCAAATAACCGCCGACCCTGATTTTCATGCCTTTCAAATCATCCAGTTTGGTAATTTCTTTTTTGCTCCAAATCCCGTTGGCGGCGTCCCATTGGGTGGCAAACCAGAATTTGAGGTTATATTTTTTCATGGTTTCGTCATAAATTTTCATAACATCGCCGTCACTGTAGATCGCCAATTCTTCGGCCAGCCCCTGGACCGGGTCTTCGTTGACGATTCCCGGAATTTCGCCCCAGTTCCAGATGGGATATGTTCCGGACAGCCACGGCATGGCCACGTCGGCCATGTCGGCTTTACCCTTGGCCACCGCAGCAAACAATTCACCGGTCGAAAACATCCGGGAAATAATCTCCAGCTGGATTCGGCCGTTGCTGCGCTCATAGAGCAGTCTTTGCATTTCTCCGCCTGGCCGGTAGATCTGAGAGGCCCTGAATTTGGGGCCCCAGATATCATTCCAGGCGAATTTGAATTTATAGACCTTCTTGTCCGCGCAGAACCCGGGTACTGGGCTCAGCAGGGCAAGGACAAGCATTAAAACCAAAACCGACGAGATAAAAAGTGTTTTCCTTTTCATGAGTTCCTCCTTTGCGGGGTTGATGAATAAAGGTTGAATGGTTCAGGGTTCAAGGTTCTGGGTTTAAACACCCCAGCATGATTATCACCAAAACTTTGTGCAATGATGAGAAATTAAGCGCAGCTTGCCTGGACTGGAAACGGTCGTTTGTTGAAATTAGTGTCAAAAATTGTATATTGTCTACAATAGACAGTTTGGGTGTGTCAAGCAAAAAATATAGAATTCTTGAGCAGAGGACCTCGTTTTGATTTTACTGCAGAGAGGCGATGTTTAACTTACCGAATGGATTATCGCAGATCCGCCGAAGGAGGGATGGAATAGCGGTCACCGGCTGGAAGAGCCTACGGTTCGGAGATAACATTGGAATATTGGGAATCGAAAGCGGATGGCGGTCTGATCTTATGAACTGATCCACGTCATCCTTATTTATAAGTAGGTCCCATTCGATTAAAAACTGTATTCCAATATTCCAGCATTCCACCATTCCATTCGCACGACATAGAGGCTCTCATTAGGTACGGGCGAAACCTTTAACGTAAAATCTGTGGTTGACACTGGTGGTGCTAGCTTTCCAATCCGGCCTTGATAGTGATCCCCTTGGCTTTCATGTCTTCCAGCGCCTGGGCGGTCGTTTCCGGAGCCACCCCTTTGCTCAAGCCTTCGATCACGGTGACCGTGTACCCGGCAGCCACAGCGTCCATGGCTGTCGCTTTGACGCAATAATCGGTCGCCAATCCGTAGATGACAAGATTTTTTATACCGTCTTTCTTCAGTATGCTGTCCATTTCTGTCTGGCGGCCGCCGTCATCTGCAAACCCCGAATAAGAGTCGAATTTGGAATCCATGCCTTTACGAACCGTCTTGGTTGAACCTTCAACGGTGATCAGGTTCTCGGCACCGGGCGTATCCTGCACGCAGTGCGGCGGCCACATGACCTGGGGCCGCCCGTCTATTTCAATGACTTGCAGCGGTTCCGTCCCAAGATTGTTGGTAAAAAAACTGACGTGGTCGGCCGGGTGCCAGTCCTGGGTAAAATAGACCGGCAATCCCTGCTCCATCAAATGCCGGGTAGCGTTTTCCACGGCCTCAATATATTGACTATCTGTGCCGGGTACAGCCAAAGAGCCGGATTTGAGTTCGGTAAAATCAGCTTGTAAGTCTATGACAATCACAGCGGTATCGTCATTAGCAGAAACTTGTTCATCCATATGCTGTCTCCTTCACATCATATTCACCAGTCACGGCTTAAACTGCATCAATGAAGATAAGCTTCGAATATCATCAAAATTTTAAAGATGTCAATCGTTCAAATTTATAGCAGAAAGCAACACCTCGGTCTTAAAACTGGCAATGATGATATCACATATTTTTTAGTATGCTGATATTTCCACTTTCGTTGGAGTAACATGCAATACATGTGGGCTTGAGATAGTTGTTTTTCGGAGTAGATATATTAAATTGCATGTCAGCAATGCTCACTTTGGCAATCCAGCCTTGCGCAAGGCATCGACAAGGATTTTAAGATCAGCTGGATTTTTATATGGCCATGCTTTTGAGGAACGCGCGATGGAAAATTTAGGATTCATCTCCATGACTTTTTTGGCGGCAGTCTCAGCCTCCTCTTGGCGTTCTAAGAATACATTAGCAGAGGCCGAGCCCAGATAGCCAAGATAGGAGTTTGGATTGCGATGGATAGCTTTCTTAAATTCGGATAGTGCATTTTCATATTGCCCTGTGTGCCTATAGCAGCGGCCTAAGTGGAAATAGTACGAATGAGGAGGAAAAGGGTTGAGACGAATTGCCTGCTTTAAATGGGCAAACGCATCGTCCATATTTTCGGTGTAGGATAAAGTAATCCCTAAAAGTCCATGAACCATGGATCCATTTGGATCAAGTTTTACCGCCTGCTTCCCCGATTCAATCGCTTTTTCATATTTCCTCATCATCAAATAGACACTGCCCAATAAGGTGTGTGACATCGAATCAGATTCATTCCGGGAAAGCGCTTTTTGGGCAAATGTGAAGCTCTTTTTGATCGACTCTCGGGGTGATATACCTCGTATCGCAAGCCCCCAGTGGTACCAACCCGACAACCTGTAGCCGATTGTAGATTCAGGTTCTATATTTATGATTTCCTGTGCCAGCTGACCAAACCGATGGAGACTTTTCTCGGTGTCATCCCGCGCAAGCGATGCTGCCTGGGTATGTTTTAAAAAGACATCAAATCTTTTGGTTTGCTTTTCAAATATTCGTGCCTGCTCACCTTCGCTAAGATTTATGCGCAGGCTGGTGACAATTTTCTTCGTAATCCCATCTTGGATTTCAAATATATCATTTAGATCACGATCATAGTTCTCAGCCCACAGATGTTGTCCGTTTTTGGCATCAATCAACTGTGCGTTGATTCTCACCCTATCACCAGACTTTTGGACACTGCCCTCCAGAACATATCTAACCCCAAGTTCCCTACGTATCTGCTGAACCTTGACCGGTTTGCCTTTGTAGGTAAAAGACGAGTTCCTGGCAATGACGAAGAGTTCACCCACCTTGGACAGGGCTGTGATGATATTTTCCGATATGCCGTCGGAGAAATACTCCTGCTCAGGGTCACCGCTCAGGTTATCGAAAGCGAGGACGGCTATGGAGGGTTTGTCGGGTAGGGGGAGTGGCGGACTATCAGGGAGTCCTGCATTGCGCAGAGCCGCTAGATGACGATTCAAATCTTCAGGTTTTTTATAATAAAGGCGCTTCTGCCAATTGTCTAAAGAAAAGGTTGGACTTAATTCGAGTACCGTATTCGCTAATCGATTGGCCTCCTCTATCTGCCCAAGGCCCACGTATGTGTGAACCAAATTTATATGCGGAGGAATAAGTTGGCTTCCTTCAACTTTGGCCCTTTCTATTGCTTTTTTTAAGGGTGCTACCGCCTTTTCATATTCTCCGGCCATGCAGTATGACATGGCGAGGTAATTTAAATGCCATGTTGGATAATTAGGACTGAGTCGCATTGCCTGGTTTGCATGGAAAATTGATTCCTCGAAATTACCTGCGAAATGCAGAGCCATTGACTGATGCATGTGACTTGCAGCATCGCTTGGTCCGAGAGCTATAGCCTGCTTTCCTTCAGCAATCGCTTTTTCATATTGCCCTTGAAATAGATAAGCAACGTTCCAAAACGAATGAATCTCAGGCAGGGCATTGTCCAAAGCCGAAGCTTTTTTTATAAATTCGATACCTTTTTTTAGAGATTCGGCACGGTGACCACCCCACCCATATCTAAAGTCGAGCAGGTATGTCCAAGCTAGGGAGACCCAAGCAAACGCATAGTTTGGATCTAACGCAACAGCCTTTTTAAACAGTTCTCGTGACCTATCATTTTTTTCTTTTGTATAGTGCTGAAAAAGTGCGATTCCTTTAGTCGCATAGCCCCATGCCTCAAAATCTTCTGTGGTATGCCAAACCCGAGCCTGTTCACCCTCTGTTAGTTCGATCTGAAGCTCAACTACTATATTCCGGGTAATGTCGTCCTGAACGGAAAAAAGGTCATTCGAGTTCCTATCATATATTTCTGACCACAAATAATGTCCTTTTAGGGCATCCACCAACTGGGCCGCAACTCGCAAGGTTTCTCCAGATTTTTGGACACTGCCCTCGAGCACATATTTCACCCCAAGATCTTCAGCTACCTGGTTAACCTTCACAGCCTTGCCTTTATAGACAAATGTTGAGGTTCTTGCGATAACCAACATAGCAGGAATCTTGGAAAGTGAAGATATGATACCCGCTGACAACCCATCTGCAATGTATTCTTGGGATTGATTCCCGCTGGAGTTGTCAAAGGGCAGCACAGCTATGGACGGCTTATGGGGTAATGGAAAAGCCATTTTTTCAACCGATGCAGGTTCCACAGTAGGACGGCGCAGGTAAAACTGCCAAATCGCCAAAGCACCAACAGCAACCACGACTATTGATGTAAAAAGTCCAATTTTACGCCATTTTCGCCCTATAGATTCTTTGGCCTGAATGACTCGATGTGCAGCTGCCCCGGGATAAGACAGCACTCGATAAACCCGGATAGGGACACTGATATTTTTAACCTGATGCTCTCCGAGACTCTCATATTCCAAACCAAGCTTGTTCAAAACCTGATCGTATGCTCTTCCTGAAATACAGATACCACCGGCCTCTGCCAGAGATTCCACCCGGGCGGCGATATTGACACCATCACCGTAGATATTGCCATCGTCTTCAATGACGTCTCCAAGATTCACACTGATACGGAATTGCATCTGACGGTTATCGGCTAACTCTGTGTTTCGCTCGGCAAGGTCTCGCTGCAATTCCACGGCACAGTTTACCGCATCGACAACACTGCCAAACTCCGCCATGATGTTGTCTCCCGGTGAATCGACAATACGGCCGCGATATTGCTGGACAAGGTCATTAATGGCTGCACGGTAGGCTTTGAGTGTGCGGACGGTGGCTTCCTCATCGTCGCCCATGAGTCGACTGTAGCCTTCAACGTCTGCACTGAGAATAGCGGCGAGCTTACGCTTAAAACCCTCATCTGCCATAGTCACCCCCGTAAATTAGGTTTCAAACCATAGGACTCAGTATGTGGATAATTCAGAACTATGCAAGGCCGAATGAGATGCAGGAATCGGTTCACGAATTACATGTCAGATTCAGATCAGGTCAAATAGGGTATTGAATATCTATAAACAAATCAAAGGGATTTAGTCAATCATTATTGGGGGTTCTGGCAGGTGTTGATATTGTATACCAAAAACCAGATATCAGCGTTTGGTGATTCATTGAGAGTATCGAGAATCCGGCAAAATTAATGATATGCTCTAAAATTGGCCCATTTATCTTTCAAATGTTCGCAAAGCAAAGAGATCAATCAATACTACTTCAGAATGAACAAGATCTTCAGTATATATATTTTTCTTGAGGCCCATGGTTGTTATCAGGGTTAGAAAGATCTGCTTTTTGGTGCCTGTCTTTTCTTCAAACACGTTTATTTTGTTTAGCAAACTGCGAGCATACCTTTTGTCGATTACGTATTCATTTTTAGAAAATTTAACTTCACAAATATTGATGCAGTCATCGATACGATCAATGATCAAATCAATCTGGGCTCCCGGCTTTTTGCTCCCGGCTGCCGGAAAAAAATGCCATTTGCCGACTTCTCCGGCAACATAATCCTTCTATTTTTTATGGCGATATATAGATGCCCTATACACCGCCATAACGCGAAATGCTATATATTTGTGGCGGAGTATAACATGTTTATACTCCGCCACAAATATATAAGGGTATTCAATTAAATTGGTCGCCAGCAGAACGCGGGCCAGGAATACAATATTCGCAAAAAACCGCAAAGGGGCATTCTGGGAGGATCGATATCATGAGACAGCTGTGAAAAAAAGTCGCTATTTAAGGCAATGTATCACCCATATCGATATGAATATGGTTGGTGAAGGATGTCAATCGTTAACATATATAGATAATTTGGGTCCAGGGCAAGGGCTTCCTTGGCCTTTTGCCTTGATAGAATATTGTCATCGGGGGTAAAACGCCTGTAATATTCAACTGCCTGTTTAAACTTTATATAGGCCTCAAAGCTATGCGTCTCCCAGTCCTGTTCTCCCTCTCCTTCGGTCAATTTTACTTGAAGGGCTGTTGTTATTTTTTTGGTGATTTCATCTTTTAAAGCAAATATATCTTTTAATGGCCGGTCGTATTTTTTGGCCCATAGATGCCGGCTATTCTGTGCGTCAATAAGCTGAGCCGTGATCCGCACCTTGTCCTCGCTTCTTCGTACACTGCCCTCCAACACATATTGAATGCCCAGATCGCGGCCTATCTCTTGGATCTTCACCGATTTGCCTTTGTATGTGAAAGACGATTCCCGGGCGATTACGAACATCCGTGGGATTTGAGCCAAGGTAGTGATAATATCCTCAGTAAATCCATCGCTGAAAAACTCTTGCCCTGGATCACCACTCAAATTTTTAAATGGCAGCACAGCAATAGAGGGTTTATCCGGCAATGTATACGCCATTTTATCTAAAGCGGCAGGTTCTATTTTCTTAGATTGTTGAAGATAGATGCTCCAGCTTGCCAATCCTCCGGCAGCGATGAACAGAACAATAATTACGGTCATAGCTGTTTTACGTGAAATTCTGCCAAGAAATCTTTTCTCACCGATCACTTTGCCAACAGAATCAGGCTTCATCAATACCCGGTAAGCACCCACCGGCTTGGGTATATTTTTAACTGACTGTTCTCCCAAATATTCATATCCCAACGGGAGCTTATTCTCAATCTGATCGAAAGCCGTTTTTGATACGCAAACGCCACCAGGATCTGCCAGTGCTTCCAGCCTGGCTGCAACGTTCACACCATCACCGTATATACGGTCTTCTTCATCAATGACATCCCCGAGGTTGATTCCAATGCGAAACTCCATTCTACGGTTCTCAGCCAACTCTGCGTTGCGGGTCTCAAATTCATTCTGCACAGCCACAGCACACTGCACAGCATCGACCACACTGGAAAATTCCGCGAGTAAATTATCTCCTGGAGAATCCACGACACGGCCCCGGTGCTGTTTGACCAGAGATGCCATAATTTCACGGTAGGAAGCTATAGTCTTAACGGTTGCCGTCTCATCTTCTGCCATCAAACGGCTGTATCCGACAGCGTCGGCACTCAGAATAGCGGCGAGCTTACGCTTAAAAACCTCATCTGCCATAAGCACCCCTCGTAAATTAGGTTTCATACCATAGGACTCAGGATGTGGACCAGTCAGAGCTATGCACGGCCGGATGAGATGTAGGAATCGGTTCAGGAGTTACAGATCAGCATCAAATCAGGTCAAAGTGGAAATTTAATATCTATAAACAAATCGAAGGGATTTAGTCAATTATTATTGGGTGTTCTGACAGGTGTTGATATTGTATGCCGAAAACCAGATATCAACGTTTGGTGACTAATTGAGAGTATCGGGAATCCGGCAAAATTAATGATATGCTCTAAAATTGGCCCATTTATCTTTCAAATGTTCGCAAAGCAAAGAGATCAATCAATACTACTTCAGAATGGACGAGATCTTCAGTATATATATTTTTCTTAAGGCCCATGGTTGTTATCAGGGTTAGAAAGATCTGCTTTTTTGTGCCTGTCTTTTCTTCAAACACGTTTATTTTGTTTAGCAAACTACGAGCATACCTTTTGTCGATTACGGTCGGGCCAAGCCAAGTGATTGAGATTTCAAATGGGCTTGATTTCGAGAACACATATTTTTTGAATCAACCCATCGACAGGCCCCCTTCGAGAACCTCAGGATCTAACGACAGGATCTTTAGACCAGCATTCTTAGTCGGCCAATGTTCGCATTAAAATCGATCGATTAAGGTCAATATACCGATGTTATTTGGCCACTTTGCTTAGTTTTTCAATATGTTGCTGTGGCACGAATCTTTGCTAGGTAGTCCTTTGCTAGGTAGATGTAGGCTCGTTAGTTGGTTTGAAACGTTATAAACTCCAAATTTACATTAGCTTTTCAAGCATCGACTTGGCTTCCTTGAGGTCCGGGGTGTCAAATCCCTCGGTAAACCAGCTGTAAGTCTCCGCCAGCATCAGGCAGGCCTCTTCAGTTCTATCCTGGCTTTGCAGAAAACGGCTCAAGCTCATCACCGCCCGCAACTGCAAAGATTTGGCTCTCTGCCGGCGCGCAATCTCTATGGCGTAATGAAAATTCGACTCGATCTCTCCTTCGTTTCGTCTCAGTAATAGCTCTCCCTTCAGTCTATACAACTCCGGCTCCCAAAAGCGTTGTCCGGTTTTGTCCAACGTAGCCAGCACTTTGTCCAGTACACTTAACCCTTCTTCGACCTGCCCGGCTTTCCCATAGGCTTCGGCCAGTAAGCCGAGCATGTGATTATCTTCTATCCCCGTTCCTATAGGCCTTCGAGATGATAGTCCCTTGCGAATTTGCGTCAGTCCATCGTCTGCCTGCTTTTGTTCGACCAGTGCCCAGCCCCTTACGACATTGCCTGTCGCCACGTCATAATCAGATCCTTGTTCGGTTGCCAGTGCGATTAAAGCTTCTGCCCGCACCTGAGCGGCCTGTACCTCTCGGCGAAAGCGATGAAGGACGGCCAGACCTTCGAGAGCTGTCACCAGGCTGGGGGGATGAGAGAGCTTTTGTGCAAGGCTCAACGCGTCGTTAGCTTTATCGAGGGCTTGGTCTGGGAAGCCAAGCGACCAAAGAGCAAAAGCGGCCGTGGTTCGAGCACACACCCCGAGGTCATGTCCGCTATACAGGGAGGCGTCTGAGTGGTGCCGCTTTGGGGAATAAAGGGCAATCCCCTTATCAGTGTGTGCTTGGGCAGCAGCCAGCTCTCCAAAATTAAACAGGGTAATCCACTGCGCGTGATGACCCTGTATGACAAGAGCCGGATCTGACTGTTGTTGCGCCAGGTTCAGAAATTCGTCTGCCAACTCACGCGCTGTTTGAAACTCTGCCTGCGAGCGATAAAACCGCCACAGCCCCCATAGGGCGGGGAAGAGCTGGTTTGGTTGCGGCTGCCCCAACTGGCTGCACAGCTGCCTTGCGCGGGTATAAGCAGCCCCCACTTCCGCAGCCCCCGGACCTTTGGTAACTTGCAGCGGGACACCAATTGCGATTTGCAAGGTGAGCTCCTGCCGGGTGCGCTCAGGAGTGTCCGGGAGCATTTTAACCAGTTCGATGGCCTTGGTGATATGATCAACCGCTTCGATATTTGCCGAGCGCCGGATGGCTATTTCCCCTGCCTTTTGCCAATAAGGGATGGCTTGCTCTATAATGCCGGCCTCGGTAAAATGATGGCCGCCGAGTTCCGGGAGTATTTCTATCTCCTCGGAGAAATGTTCCGCTAACACCTGCGCGATATCCCGATGGTATTTCTTACGAGTTTTTTTCAATAACGACTGATAAACGCCTTCCTGGGTAAGTGCATGTTTGAAGACATAGATAGACTTTGGATATATCCCCCGTTCGTATAGAAGCTCCGAATCCTTTAAAGTCGACAGGTAGGACAGCAATTCCTGATCAGAAAGATCCGTCACTCGCTTGATCAAATCGTAACCAAACTCCCTCCCAACGACTGATCCGGTCTGAAGAACGCCCTTCGCCTCTTCAGGCAGGGAGTCCACTCGAGCCATGATTACATCATGTATCGTTGAGGGGATAGTTACAGTCTCAATATCTTTTGCGATTCCATAGATGTTGTCCCTTTTCTCTATGACCTGAAGATCCTTAAGGGACTTAATAAACTCCTCGATAAAAAAGGGCACACCCTCAGTCTTCTGAAGGATGAAGTCCTCTAATTCTCCGCGGATTTCCGCTGCACCCAAAAGGTGGCTAACCATAACCAGGCTTTCCCTGTTGGAAAGTCGGCTCAGGTTAACCTGACTGTGATAGGACCTTGCCCCCCAGGTGAGCATATACTCGGGCCTATAAGTGAAAATCAGAAACACCCTTGCCCCAGATATGCTATCCAAAAGATCTTTCATATAATTCTCAGAACTCTTATCAATCCAGTGAAGGTCCTCAATTGCTATGATCAGGGGCCGAATCTCGGACCCCCTAAAAGTGATTAACTTTACGGCCCCGGTAATTCGATCTTTTATTGCCTCAGGGCTCATTGGTATGTTGTCGATACCGCTGTTTTTCACTGACAGTAGCTCTAATAGATATGGCAGGGTCGAGGATTCATCGGCACTTATTGCTTTTAAGCCAGTTTTGACCTTTTCCGTGATCTCGGCATCCGCGTCCCCCTCCTGAATCTCGAAGTTCGACCTCAAGACATCTAAGATCGGATGATAGGCCACGCCACGGCTGTAAGAGAGACATTTGCCCTCCAGAAAGGTCACATCCTCGTTGGCAACCGCCTTTCGGAACTCATATAATAGTCTGGATTTCCCTAAGCCGGCTTCGGCCATGATTGAAAATGCCTGCCCTCGGCCTTGCTTGGAGCGCTCAAAACCATCCAGCAGAAGCTCGAGTTCCCGTTCCCTTCCAATAAAAGAGGTAAGGCCCTGCTCGGCACTGACATCAAACCGCGTCCTTCTGGTTCTGGGAGCGATTACGCGGTAGATTTTGACCGGCGCTGCCTTGCCTTTGATTTCTTTTTCCCCAAGAGCTTCAAACCGGAAAAATCCTTCAGTGAGCTTGAATGTCTCTGCGGTTACATAAGTAGCGCCGGGCTCTGCAAGCCCCTCCATTCTGGATGCCAAATTCACCGTATCTCCCACGGCCTTGAACTCAACCCGGAGGTCGTTTCCCAGGGTTCCCACAACCACCGGTCCGGTATGAATGCCGATTCTCATTTTTAGTTGCGGCAAACCTTCTTTTTCATGTTTCATCCTGTCGTTGAATCGAGACATTTCCATGTGAATGGCATAGGCTGAACGGATCGCTCGTTGAGGTGCATCCTCCAAAGCAATTGGTGCACCGAAAAGAGCCATTATCCCGTCGCCGGTCATCTCATTGACCGTGCCTTCATAATCGTGGACTTTGTGAATAAGGAGCTCGTAAATTTGATCCATTATGATATAGACTTCTTCTGGGTCGATTTTTTCAGAAAGCCCGGTAAACCCCTCCATGTCGCAGAACATAACAGCGACTTGCTTGCGCTCACCTTCGATCCTGTCCCGTTGTGCTATGATTTTCTCAGTAATGCCTTTGGGAAGGTACTTTTGAATTTTGGTTAGCTTTTCATCAAAAGAGAAGTTTTTGGAAGGAGCTCCTGAGGGAGTGGATAAATCATGAGCGCATTTTCCACAAAAGATGAAATCAGGGGGATTTGAGAAATTACAATTTGGGCAAATAAACTCAAATTTTGATGCACATTTGCCGCAAAATATTAGGCCTTCAGGGTTCTCAAACTGGCACTTCGGGCATTTCATTTTGGTGCCCCCGTATAAAGTTTAAGCAGTTTGAAAGAGGTTGAAGTAAAGTTGGATGGTGAAATTGGAATATGCTAAATAGAGCTTTTTGTCAAACTTGTGGGCATACAATATACGGTTGCTGGGAACCAAAGTGGATTTTGCACCCAACTTGCCAATATCATAACCTACTGAAAATGTTATACTTCAAATAGATATCATATTGTTCTCGTTACTGGTAACGAATGAGACAATTGCAGCTATGACACTCAGCAAGCCGAGCAGCAATCAGGATTATCAAAAATTTCTGCAATGATTAAACACGAAAACCGACTAACCCAATTCCCCAAGCGCCTCAACATCTGTTAGAAACCGCCGGCGACCTTCTTCATCAGAAGACACTTCGCCCAATATACGATGATCGACTTCGGCGACCCCGCAAAACGTGAAGGTCCCATCAGCCTTGGTCAAGCGGGCTGCAGCGTTCAAACCGATGTCTTCCAGCAGCTCCAGCGGATTGTCAGCCGTGTTCAAAATCAGGACCTTTTTCAGCTTTAGCAGGGACTTGAATTCTCCATTTTCAGTAATATCGTAGGCCCATCCCTTGGAAAGAACCCGATCGAACCAGCCTTTGAGGATGGCCGGGGCTTCATTCCACCAGACCGGGTAGATCAACGCCAGGCAGTCAGCCCATTCCACTTTGGCCTGTTCACCCAGCACATCGGCCGGCAAAACCCCGCCGTCCTCAAATTGATTGAAGTCATCACCCGCCATCAACGGATTAAAACCCGTGGCGTATAGATCATTAACTTCATAGCTCGCCCCGGCCTGGGTGAGGCCTTCTACAAAGGAATTGCAGACGGCATGATTGAAAGATCCGGGATTCGGGTGAGCCAGCAGAATGTACCAGTTCATAGTGTTCCTTTTTAGAGTCATAATCGATGGATTCTTTGTATTTTATGAATAAACATTTTCGCCACTAAGACACAAAGACACGAAGAAGAATCTTAGCCAACAATTTTACTTTGTGTCTTAGTGATTATTTACAACTGATTCCGAATGGGCCCTTGAAGGCATTTTTCTGACAACATGTTACGAGAAAAAGGTTTTCCGCCGGCGAGAGACAAGAGTTTAGATGTCAGGAATCGGTAAATCGGCAACCTCAATAGTAACATTTTTAAGAGTAAACTCGGCCCCGTAAATCGCGGTTAATAACCGCTCCCACAATCAACAAAAGTAGTATGAAACTAGAAAACTGCATTTTGATTAAATTGGGACGTCATCCAGACCAACAGCTGGGCTAATCCGCCTTGGCGGAAAACCCGACACCCGACACCTGAAACCTGACACCAGTATTTTGTAAAATGCCTAAAATTAAGGAAACGCTGCGCTCTATCTCGATTAAATAAAATCGACAGCATACCTTAATTTTAAATCATTCTTGTCCACCGTTATTTTGGAGGATTAGTTCATTTCAAATTTTAGATCATTCACTGCAACTACTGACTCTTACCCGCACACTGGTCAGCCGGCGTAATCGAGCCCAGATCTTTTTCGACAATCAGTTGGCCGCCGGTAAATTTACCGATCAGCATATTGAGAATCATGTGGTGGTCCGAGGCCCGCATGGTTTCCGGGCCATTGCCGACGGTGATGGTCAGATCACCCATATTGTCGATGATCTTTTCGCGATCATCGGAGCCGGCCTTCTTGATGGCCTCTGCGAGCAGCATGATCAGGCCGTAGTGCGAACCGGTGGCCCAGGTCACCACGGTATCCTGGTCGAACATCTTGTGTTGGCGGGCCACGAAGTCTTTGGCTTCAGGTTTGTTCAGGCTGGCCAGAAACGGCAGGGCGGTGAATATGCCCTCGGACTGCTCGGGGGTCAGGGCTTTCAGGTAGTTTTCGTCCGAGGCCAGGGCCACGATCTTGATTTTTTCCTTGAGGCCGAAATCGGTGAACTGCTTGATAAAGGTAAAGCCGTCGGCGCCCGGGACGATCAGCATCAAGATGTTGGCTCCTGATTTTGAAATCTTTTGAATGGTCGGGGCAAAATCCTTGACTCCAAAAGGGGTATACTCGACCCCGACCACCTCGCCGCCGATCTTGTCGACATTGCGTTTGATGGCCTCGGTCATCTTGTGGGGCCAGACATAGTCATAGCCGAAGATATAAAATGACTTGCCGTATTTTTCCCCCATGTAGGGAACCAGCTTGTCCATATCGTGATCCGGGATCGCGCTGTATAGAAAAACGTAGCGGCTACAGACGCCGCCTTCGTAGTCGATGCCGTATAGCAGCGGGGTTTTGAATCTTTCGGCAACCGGGGTCATGGCATCCCGGGCGGCGCTGCTCACCGGTCCCATCAGGGCCACCACCTTGTCGCGCATGACCAGCTTCTTAGCTTTCTCCACGGCGGTTTTCGGATCGGTCTTGTTGTCTTCGATGATCAGCTCCAGGGGCCGGCCGTCCAGCACACCGCCGGCAGCGTTGATCTCGGCCACCGCCATCTGGGCGCCGCGCATGCCCAGATTGCCGTATATTTCGAATCCACCGGAAAGCGGCAGCACCACGCCGATCTTAATCGGTTTTTTGTCGGCCAGACCGCCGGTCGGCAGGGCCACCGCCAGACCCATCACCAAAACCAATACCACCATCCATTTCAATTTTCCCATCATCTCACACCTCCTCGCGGTTGTTGGGTTTCGACCTTTCCCTAAAACCAGATAAAGTCAGGTCAACATTGCAGGTCAGATTGATCCGCAGGCATTGATGCCATACCAAAATTACCGGTCTCAACCCAACCTACGATTTCGAATACTCAGAAAAGTTGGTATTCAATTGCCTGTAAATTGTTGTTTCGATCCTTTAATCCCTCAATGCCTCAATTCCTAAACCCCTCAATTTGGCGCAGAAAGATATCGATAGTGTCCAAAAAAAAATTGACTCATTTTAAGCAAGTATTCAACGCCTAATATTCCTATTCTATTAATTTGCTTGCCGTAAATATCTAAAAAGTTCGTGACCCTAATATCCTGGCGCTACGTAAACGACCGGTGCTTTGACCCAGATGCAAGCAAATTACCGAACACCCCCTTCGGAAAGAACATGACACATAAAACAAAAAACATACCCAGGATCAGGATCCAGTAATGGGTCAATATATCCGATAAAAATGCTTCGAGAATTCGCACCAGCACCGCGCCTAAAAACGAAGCCAACAGGACTTCCTTGCCGCCCAGGGCGACCCAGATCAGCACCTCGGTCGACAGTCCGAATCCCAACATGGTGGGCGATACAAATTCGGTAACGGCGGCAAACAGGGCTCCGGCCAATCCGGCAACCGCCGCGCCGATGGCGAAGATGACAATTTTATAGCGGGCAATATTGTACCCGAAAAATTCAGCCCGCACCTCGTTGTCGCGCACGGCAGCCAGGATCGTTCCGAAGGGCGACCGGACGATGCGGTTGCAAATCAGGTAAACCGCCAAGCCGATGATCAGTATCACGTAAAAAAGTATCTTGAAATTATAAATCTCCCAGCCCGCGATGGACAAAGGCGGCACATTGATCAATCCGTTAAACCCGCCGATATAGTACCATTTGACGGCGATCCGTTCCGATATGACGGCAATGGCCAGAGTCACAATGCCCAGATAAGGACCTGACAAACGGCCGTAAAACAAAAAATACCCCAAAATCACTGCAAACAGCGTAACGATAACAAGGGCCAGCAGGATAGCCCCCAAACTGGTTGTGAGAATCCCGGAAATTCCCGGAATCATATTTTTAGTTGCCAGAGCCATGATATAAGCGCCCAATCCAAAAAAAACCGCGTGCCCGAAACACAATATTCCTGTGTAGCCCCACACCAACGAAAGACCCATGGCAAATATGCCGTAAATAATAAACTGGGTCAACATGGCGATGAGGTAATCATCGCCAATCAATGGAAATAGAAATAAAGCTACCAGAACCAGCAGGCTAGCGATTTGCGCCTTGCGATGCCGCGAGTTTGCATAGAACATGTTTCGCTTCGCTCACAATTGGAAAAATGGAATGTTGGAATACTGGAATCCGGTTATCCGTAAAGCTCAAATACTTCAGTTAGCACCACGAAGGGCACGAAATTCACTAAGGGGGAAAGGTTGTATGCTGTATCTTTCCTTCGTGATCTTCGTGTTCTTCGTGGTAATATAGCATTGGATCGAATTCAACTGGATCTTTTTAGATATGCGTGTACTGGAATAATGAGTTCTGCGATTACGCCACGTTGTGTGATTGGTACCGCCAATAGCCGGAGTGACGATAAACTCAATCCGATAAATAGCCGTTGACAATACCAAATTTTATCCTTCCACCATTCCATTATTCCATTTTCGAGCCAAATTCAGAAGTCCTCAAAAATCTCTTTATTCTCAAATAGCTGTAGAAATTACGAGACGTCATTCAACCACGCCGTCTGGTTCCTATCAGGCCCTGAGGCCGGAAACGTATCAGCACGATTGCCAGGGAGAAAACGACAATTTGTGCGGTTACCGGTGAAAACAGGAAACTGATAAAAGAATCGCTGCCCCCAACGACCGCTCCGCCGACCAGAATTCCAGCCAGTGTGCCGGCTCCACCGACCAGGATAGAAAGAAACGCGGGGATAAAGAAACCGAGCCCCATCTGGGGATCGCAGCTCATCAGCGGCGCCATGACAGCGCCCGCCAACCCGGCCAGGGCCGATCCGAATGTAAATGTCGTACGATACATCCGGCGTGTGTTTATACCCAGAGCGGCTGCCATATCCCGATTGGCGATCACCGATCTGGCGCCGAGGCCGAAATCGGTTCGAAAAAAAATGTAAAAGGTTACAACAATGACGATCAGGGCCACCCCCATGATAAACAGGCGATAGGCCGGATATTCCAGCGCACCGAGTTGGATCGACAGGGGCAACGGCGGCTGTACCATAAGCCCTTCAGGCCCAAAAACGATGATGACCAGCTGCTTGATGGCTATCGACAGCCCCCAGGTGGCCAGAATGGTGTCCAAAAAACGCCGGTAAAGATGCCGGATAAAAAGGTACTCGATGATCATTCCAAACAGCCCAACCACAATCGGCGACAGTATCAAACCGGCCCAAAACCCTAATCCAAGCTGCTCGGTCATCACCACCGTATAGGCCCCGATCAAGAAGAATTCACCATGCGCCATGTTGATCACCCGCATCAGTCCAAATATGATCACCAGGCCCATGGCAACCATGATCAGGACCAAGATGTAATTTAGGCTATTAAGGATGGGAATGATCAGATCCACTTTTTTGCTCCTTGAACCGATTATCGTTGAAAAAGGGGCTGAAATTCCAAATCACAATCAACAAATTCCAAACAATATCGAAAATCCAAATTTCAATGACACCAATATTTCTAACGTTTATTGGATGCCTGGTAGTCATTGAGTTTGTTTTGAAATTTGAATTTCGGTCATTGGGATTTGTTTGAGATTTGTTTTTTGGTGCTTGAATTTTTATGGCTTAAATTAAGTATGCAACTTATGATGATTCCATCTGCTGCCTGCTTACTTGGCATAGACCTGCGCACCAGCTAAACCCCTAAATGGTATTCAATGATGGACTCGTCGGCCAGAATATCTTGGATCGAGCACTCCTGCACCATCTGGCCGCGTTCCATGAATACGCAGCCGGCGGCAATATCCTTCACCATGTCCACGTTTTGCTCGACGATTAAAATCGTAAGGCCGGTGTCGGTATTTATTTTTTTCAGAATATCGCATATCTGGTCGACGATGGACGGCTGAATCCCTTCGGAGGGTTCATCCAGCAGCAATAATTTGGGTTGGCCGACCAGGGCGCGCGCAATGGCAAGCATCTGCTGTTCTCCGCCGGAAAACGACCCGGCCCGCTGGTTACGGCGCTCATATAGCACCGGGAAAAATTCAAACACCTCAGGCGGTATGTCACGCTGCCGTCGCGGATTGCGAAGCGCACCCAGCCGCAGGTTCTCCCATACCGTAAAGTCTTCGAAAATTTCACGTCCCTGGGGGACATAACTGATCCCCAGCGCCGCGATCTCGTGGGTGGCTTGCCCGCCGATATTGGTCTCCTCGAATCTGATGCTGCCGGAGTGAGGGGTCAGCAGTCCCATGATGGTTCTGAGCAGGGTGGTCTTGCCCATTCCGTTGCGCCCCATCAGCGCTTTGATCTCCCCCTGCCCGATTGATAGGTTGATGCCTTGCAGAACAAGGCTTCCGCCGTAGGATGCATGTAAATCGTCGATAACCAGCATCATCGCTGTCGCCCCAGGTAAATTTCACGAACCGCTTCATCGGAGTTGATTTCCTGGTAGTTTCCTTCCCGGAATATAGCGCCCTTATACATGACGGTGATCCGGCTTGCAATTTCCTTGACAAAGCGGATGTCGTGCTCGATGACCAAAATCGTTATGCCGGTGGTTTTTGATATCTCCTGGATTAGTTCAGCCGTTTGGTGGGTCTCCGCGACCGTCATCCCGGCAGTTGGCTCGTCCAGCAACATCAACCTCGGTTTGCTGGCCAGCACCATGCCGATCTCCAGCCACTGCTTTTGACCGTGGGCTAAATTTATCGCCAACTCGTCGGCTTTATCAGCCAAATTGATGTCAGACAGGTACTCCATGATTTTCTCGTGGGAATCGGAATCGACCCGGGAACTGACAAACATCGATTGGCGCTGGTTTGCAAAATAGGGAACCCGGATGTTTTCGTACACCGTGAGCTGTTCGAAAATGCCGGGTATTTGAAATTTGCGACCGATACCCAGCTTGCTGATTACATGCACGGGTTTGGCGGTGATCTCCTGATTCGAAAAAAATACTTTGCCGGATGAGGGTTTATAATGGCCGGTGATTAGGTTAAATAGGGTAGTTTTACCGCATCCATTGGGACCGATAATGCACTGTAAATCACCGGCCCTGAGTTTGAGATCGACATGATCGACGGCGGTCAATCCGCCAAATTGCTTGGTAATGCCCTGGGTTTCGAAGATACACTGCATTTGCGCACCAATTTGAAATTGAAGGATCGGGCAAAGTGGAAGGTTTTTGTATACGATAGACAATTAAGCAAGTCAAATATTAAAAAAACCGGAACGGGCGGGACCCGTGGAAGGACCGGATTATGACTTTTCGGCTCGCTGACTGACCGGCTTCTTCTTTCTTAAGTGGTAGGTAAGGGCCATGGCAATACAGCGGCGCAATTCACGGACCGGGATTTTATCGTCAAGACGGAAAAGAATGGCCCGGTTGCCCTCATATCTGAATTTGTCTTGGAATTGTTCCCGAAATGTCGCCACTAAAGTTGTTTGGCACTTAAAATATATGGCATAATCGCCATCAGTCTTTTTTTCCCTTCCAAGCCGGATGGTACTGCCGCTTTTGGACTGCGGCGTCAGGTAGCTGGGTTGACCCCATTTGAGCGTTTCCTCTAGTTCGCCCACCCCCTCGGTTTTGTCCGCTACCTCAAATATCAGCTTTCGAAGCCGCATGAGTCTTTTCTTTACTGCCGGAGAAAACCCGTTAAAGACCGCCTCGACCTTGGGGTCATCGAATTCTTTAGCCATATCAATTAGCGCTCCTGGTGATTAGTAAAATCGGAGTATTGGAGTAATGGAGTGTTGGAGTAATGATAGCAAGTTTGAGGTTTCCTTAATATACCCCGATACTCCAGTACTCCAAGATCGAAACTTTCAGAAATGAACAGCTATTATACAAGCCCAATTTGTCTTCCGGGGGACAAAATCAAACCGATACGATGAGTTTTTCAATCCGAACTTAGAATTTCCGACTTTGTCTCGCCTGCCGTTCGCCAGGCTCAGGCCCCGAGCAAGTCGAGGGGAGCTTGTCGAAGGCCGCATTCCCACGTCCGACTTCCACCTTCCGCATTCCCACTTCCGCATTCCCACTTCCTACTTCAATCTAGACTCCCAGATAAGCTCTGCGCACCTCATCGTTGGCCATCAGATTTTCAGCCGTGTCGGAAAAGGTCACCCGGCCGGTTTCCATGACGTAGCCCCGGTGGGCGACTTTAAGCGCCAGGTTGGCGTTTTGCTCCACCAGGAAGATGGTGGTTTTGCTCTCGGTGTTTATTTTTCGGATGATGTCAAATATCTGTTTGACAATGATGGGCGCCAGGCCCAGGGAAGGCTCATCCAGGAGCAGCAGGCGCGGTTTGGCCATCAACGCCCGGGATATGGCCAACATCTGCTGCTCGCCGCCGCTCAGCGTTCCACCGGCTTGATTGCGGCGTTCCGCCAATATGGGGAATAGCTCGTAGATATACTCGATATCGCGCTTGATTTCATCTTTATCGGACCTCAAAAACGCTCCCATATCCAGGTTTTCAGCCACGGTCAGAAAAGGGAAAATGCGGCGACCTTCCGGAACCTGGCAGATTCCCAGGGAGACGATGTTATTGGGTGCCATGTCCTGAATGGGCTGTCCCTGGAAAAAAATTTCACCGGACCGGGGCGGAACGATCCCGCAAATCGACATCAACGTCGTGGATTTGCCGGCTCCATTGGCGCCGATCAGGGTAATGATTTCGCCTTCGGCGATTTCAATGTTAACCTCTTTCAAGGCCTGGATGTTGCCGTAATAGGTTTTTATGTTTTTAAGCTCAAGCATCGACTTCTTCTCCGAGATAGGCCTTGATTACCGCAGGATCGTTTTTAATGCGCTCGGGAGGTCCCTGGGCAATTTTTTTGCCGTAATCCACAACATAGATCCGATCCGACAGGCTCATCACCAGCTTCATGTCATGTTCGATCAACAGGATGGAAATACCTTCTCGATCGCGGATTTTCACGATGAGGTCGTCGAGTTCCTTGGTTTCCAGGGGATTCATGCCGGCTGCCGGCTCATCGAGCAGCAGCAAAAAGGGGTCGGTGGCCATGGCCCGGGCGATCTCCAACCGGCGCTGGGCCCCGTAGGGCAGATTTTTAGCAAATTCGTTGACAAATCCTTCGAGCCCTATTTTTTCGAGGACTTCATAGCTATCCGCGACGATCTGCTCCTCTTCCTGCCGGTTGGATTTGCCTTTCATAATCGCTCCGACAATACCGGATGAGGTGCGGCAATGGCGGCCGATCATGACATTTTCGAGCACGGTCATGTTCTGAAACAGGCGAATATTTTGAAAGGTCCGCGCCAACCCGTTTTCCGTGACATGATTTGGCTTTAAGCCATTGAGCTTACGGGGATTTTTTCCGGGCGGCCGAATCAGCATGTTCCCTTCGGTAGGCGGATAGATACCAGTAAGACAGTTGAAAAAAGTCGTTTTGCCGGCGCCGTTGGGACCGATCAGGGCTGCGATTTCCCCCTGCTTGATCTCCAGACCCACATGGTCCAGCGCCCGCAGACCGCCAAAATCCATCGTCAATTCATTTACTTCCAGTATTGGTTCCATCTATTGAATCTTTGCCGTTAGCCAAGCCATATCAACAATTTATTGGCGATATTGAATAGTTCGTTGAAATTTTGGCATATAAATGAACTAAAATTGAAAGTGTCTAGAATGAACTAAAATCATGGAATTTTATCATTTGAAAAGACAGAATACCTTAACTTTAGGCAATTTAGTCATTTTAGACATTTTAGGCATTTGCCATTCATCTCTTTACTTGCTCTGATGTCTCCATAGATACTTGGATTGTGTCATCCTGGTGTAATCGCCTCACGCCCTGGCTTATCCGGGGCCTGGCGATTGTTCTTAAATTGATATGTCCGGCGCGCTTCCGCGACGATGCCGCCCGGGCGGAAAACCATCATCACGACCAGTACCGCACCAAATATCAGCAGTCGAAATTCGGAAAAGGCGCGCAAATACTCCGGCAGCAGGATCAGGATCAGGGCACCGAAAATCACGCCCATAACCGATCCCATCCCCCCCAGAACCACCACGCACAGGATGATAATGGATTCCCAGAGTGTGAAACTGGCCGGGTTGATAAACGTCGTCTTGGCGGCAAACACCACGCCGGCCATGCCCGCCCAGGTAGCGCCCATGGCAAAGGCGCTCAGTTTGGTCCTGGTTTTGTCGATCCCCATGGCCTGGCAGGCCACTTCATCTTCCCTTAACGCAATCCAGGCACGGCCGATCCGGGAATCCTGCAAGCGTCGCACAATGAAAATCGTTACCAGCGCCAGAACAATCATCAGAAAATACAGATAAACGGTTGCCTGTTGTAGCGACATCTGGAGTCCAAATAATCCCGGACGGGGGATATTGGCAATCCCGCTGGGGCCGAATGAAAATTCATTCCAGTTTTCCAGGACCAGACGAATAATCTCCCCGAAGCCAAGGGTCACAATGGCCAGATAATCACCCCTTAAGCGCAGTACGGGAAATCCTAAAAGAATACCAAATATCAGGCCCAGCCCGGCGCCGATCGGCAGCACCGTCCAAAATCCGAGTCCGAAGTGGTAGTTCAACAGAGCATAGGCGTAAGCCCCCACAGCATAAAAAGCGACGTAGCCCAGATCCAGCAAACCCGCCAACCCGACCACGATATTCAAGCCCAAACCGGTGATCACATAAATCAAGGCCGTGATCATGATATTGGTTTGGTACAATGAGAACACAAATGGAAAGGCCAGGACAAAAACAGACAAGGCGATCAGGCCAGGAATCGAAAACCGTCGATCCTGTACGATCCTGACATTCCATGGAATACTCTCGACCTCACCGGTATCGGCCGCCTTTATGCCCTTTTCTTTGCGTTTCAGCAAAAATCGCCACAGAAAGCTTAGGAAAAAACTGCCGATGCCGACCATAAACATTCGTTCCCAGCGCCATTCGACTATATTTTCAATGGTATTGACCCGGATGACCATGATCGGAAATGTCAAAAACATAAACCAGATGGATACCAAGAACGATTTTTTTATTTCATCAAAGGTGCCCAATTTTACATCCGTAAATTAATTTGTATTGTGATTTGCTAAAAACTAAATCTTCAAGGTTCGATTTGATCCGCAACCAGACCCGGACAACGAATAACAAATAACCATTAACTATCAGACTTTTTGCGTATCGGAACGTCCCAGGATTCCGGCCGGCCTGAAAATCAGGATCAGCACCAGAATGATAAATGCAAAAACGTCTTCATAGTCACTAGAAACGAATCCGGTGAAAAACGATTCGGCGCAGCCCAGCACCAGACTGCCCAGGACGGCGCCCGGCATGCTGCCGATACCGCCGAGAACGGCAGCCACAAAGGCTTTAATTCCTGCGATAAAACCGATGTAAAAATTGATCTGGCCGATGTGAGAGGCAATCAATACCCCCCCGAGAGCGGCCGTGGCAGAACCGACGATAAAGGTTGTGGAAATCACCCGGTTGACATCCACCCCCACCAGCATGGCCATTTCCCGATCCTGCGCCGTTGCCCGCATGGCTTTGCCGACCCGGGTGAATTTAATCATAAAAGTCAGCAATACCATCACAACCGAAGTGGTCAGGATAATGATAACTTCCGGGGTGCTGATCATATGGGCGATGGGCTCCAGAAATTCAAGGTCCGGAATCAGGCTGGGAAAAGGCATAAAATCAGAGGTCTGGGCCAGCAGTACATAGTTTTGCAAAAACAATGACATTCCGATGGCGCTGATTAAAGCCGACAGCCGCGGTGCATGGCGCAGCGGCTTGTACGCCACCTTTTCCAACGTATAACCGTAGGCCATTGAATATACGACGGCCACGATCGAAGCGATAAATAGTATTGCAATCTCGTTCCACCCGAGTATGGTTAAGATACTGGCAACAATCAGGGCAGTGAAGGCCCCGATCATGTATATTTCACCGTGGGCGAAGTTGATCAGCTGGATGATGCCGTACACCATGGTATAACCCAAGGCAATCAGGGCATAAATACTTCCCCGGGTCAAACCGCTTAATAAAAGTTCAAGGAAATATTCCATTTAGTATCGTATCACTCCCGGAAAGATTTTAACTCAGACGATCATAAATCAGGGGGCAAGCCCCTGGATAGGACTTGCCCCCTCTGTTGCACTATTTCTATTACTTCAGTTCAACATATACACCGTCTTTGACCTGGTACATGGAGAAGCCAACGCCGGTGGCATCACCACGATCATCGAAACGAATACTCCCGAGGGGAGTATCCACATCTTTGGTTTTCAGGGCTTTGGAAACGGCCTCGTAATCCGTGGAACCGGCCTGCTCGATGCCATTCAATAGTGCCAGGGCGGCGGCATAGGCATTTAAGAAAAATGCACCGGGATCGGCGCCGTAGGCTTTTTTATGGGCAGCGTTGGCGGCTTTGGCCATGGCATTTTTAGAAACATCCATGGGTCCGGTGGCATAGACGCCTTCGGCGTATTTTTTGGCGACCTTGATAAAAGTGTCGTCCATAACGCCGTCATCGGAAATGAATATGGTATCCATTCTCTTTTTGCGCATCTGGGTGACGATTTTGGATGCTTCGGGATGATAGCCACCGAAAATGACGGCTTCGGCGCCGGAACGCTTGATCTTCTGGACCACGGCGGAATAATCCACCGCACCGGGGGTGATGCCTTCATAAAGAACCACCTCGGAGCGCGAATCAGCTTCCAGAAAGCCTTTGGCGAACTCGGCCAAGCCTTTGCCGTAGTCGCCCTTGTCGTGCAGCACAGCGATTTTTTTCAGCTTCAAGACATCCAACGCGAAGTCCACTTCAAGCCGGGCCTGGGCATCGTCGGAAGCGATGGTCCGGTAAAAATTGGGATATTCACCGCTCTGGGTCAAGGCCGGGTTGGTGGCCGAAGGGGACATGGCAATAATTTTAGAATCTTTATAAATTCCAAGAGCGGCTTTGGTGGCGCCGCTGCAGATATGCCCCAATACCACGTCAACCTTCTTGGATATCAGCTTGGTGGCGACATTGGTCGATACCTGGGGCTGGCAAACATCATCTTCAACCACGAGTTCAACCTTTTTGCCGAGGACGCCACCCCTGGCATTGATATCTTTGACAACGAGTTCGGCGGCTTTAATGGTCGGAATTCCATAGGATGCCAAGTCACCGCTATGGGGTCCGGCAACGCCCAATTTAATCGTATCCGCCGCCAAAGCCGGCTCCGCAATAAACAACCCAACGATAGACAGAACAACCAGTTTTCCAAAAATTCTTTTCATGATAAACTTTCCCTCCTTCTCTGGTCTTTAATGATGATGAGCACTTTCGCTCGAAAACACATCCTTATAATAAAATGAAAGAAGAGAGTCAAGGTTCAAATTGAATTTGGCTGGTTGAATAGTCATCCAAAGCAAAATTCTAAATGATATTAATTTGTTATCGGATTTTTTTAGATTCGGATGATCCGGGTGACTTGGCAGCGTGTATTTGATTGAGTAAACGGGGGCAATAAATTGAATAAAGCGTTCGGAAAATAGCTTGCTGTTCATAGGCGATGCTTGTATGAATAACTCCGTCCGGCAAATGCAACCTGTTGGGTTGACGACACCATGGACCGGATCAATATTAATCATCTGATACATACCCGGCACAGGGCAGGGAATTGTTCCGCGGGTCATTTACTCAGCGGGGATTCAATTCCGGAAAGTGCATTCGGTCACCACGCCGGGTATCGGGAGCATCATTTTGCGAAAAGTAGGGTTGTTTGTAAAAAAAGACAAAAAGGCCGGCCAAAAAGCCGACGAGTTTGAAACCTGGCTTAAAAAGAAAAATATCGATGTGGTCCGCAGGGAAAGCACAGCGCCGGGTCTGCATTCGTGCGCCGATAGCAAGGTTTGCGCACCACCGGATCTTTTTTGCCTGTTTGTTCTGGGTGGTGACGGCACATTTTTAAGTGCAGCCCGCTGGATCGACGACCTCGATGTGCCGGTTTTGGGCATTAAATTCGGCAATATCGGTTTTCTGGCCGAAACCGCCGCCAAAGACCTGTTTTCCGCCGCCGAAAAAATCATCGACAACGATTTTAGGATCAGGCGTCGTATGCGTTTAAAAGTCGATGTCATGCGAGGGAAAAAAACAGTCGCCAGTGAAACCGTGCTGAATGACCTTGTCATCAACCGGGGCGCCCTGGCCCGACTGGCGGACGTCGAAACCCACATTGATGATCACTACTTGACGACGTTCAGGTCGGACGGTCTGATCGTGGCAACCCCCACGGGTTCGACCGCCTATTCATTGGCCGCCGGTGGGCCGGTCATCCATCCCGATGTTCCCGGTATCATTATCACACCGATTTGTCCCTTTACCCTGACCAACCGCCCGTTGATCGTGCCGGAATCGATCATGATTACACTCAAGCTGGACAAAGGCGCCTCTGACATCAAACTGACGTTTGACGGTCAGGTGGGCCTGGATATCGATGACCGCGACACCATAATCGTCCGCAAAGCATCCCAGGCGCTCAACATGATCACCCTGCCCGGCCAGCATTATTTCGACGTCCTGAAAGCCAAATTGAGATGGTCGGGGGGGAGAGTATGAGAGCTGATCGCTCATAGCTCATAGCTCATAGCTCATGGCTCATGGCTCATAGCTCATAGCGGATGGCTCATGGCTGATAGCAAAAAAGCTGCACCTCGTTTTTATCCTATGAGCTATGAACTATTAGCTATGAGCTTTTTTTATTTCAAATAAATTCCCGTCAAAATCCCTGATAAATGTAAGCGTTTTCTCGCCTTTGGGAATCAGGGCGACCTCCAGCTGCAGGCTGCGGCATTTTTCAATAAAATTTGGTAGATCATCGACTGCAAGACATAGGTGCCCGATCTTACCGGGGGAAAGGTTGCGAGGGTCGGTGATAAATATCTCGAAATGCGTGTTGTCATTTGTATAGTTGATGATTTGCAAATCGGCATTGATACTGAATATGGCTTTGGAAAGTTCAGCAGTCAAACATTTGGGCTCCGATTTTTTCAAGCCCAACAGATCCCGATAGAATTTGTCGGCCTTGTCTTCCGTGCTGCAAGCCAGTCCGGCATGTATTAATAACATCAACGCCTCCCGTTGAAAATTCCAATCACCAAAAAACAAATCTCAAGAAAATCCCAATTACCCAAATTCAAAATTCCAAACAACGAATACACTCAAGACATAGACCCGAATTATCATCACCGGCGACCTCAAGCTTGCGCATGGATGCGACTCAAAAGAAGTGAAGGTTTTGGTTATTGAATATTGAGATTTGGAATTTGTTTGTAATTTGGTCATTGAGATTTGAGATTTATTTGTTTTTAGTTTTCTGAGGCAACTGATACGGCATTTACAATATTACGAACTCCGCATCCTAGCCGCGGCATAGCCCCGTCCTTTAGGGGCGACGCCGGGTCCGAATTCCGACTTCATTGGTTTGGTTTAATAATCACCTTGATTGACTCACTGCCATCCAATACCAATTGAAAACCCCGGGCGATATCCTGCAGGGCCAGTCGATGGGTTATCATGTCATCCACAGTAATTTTGCCGGTGTCGATCAGCTCGATTGCGTCAATAATATCCGGTGGTCCGCAATAATAGGAAGTGATAATCCTGATTTCTCGGGTCCAGAAATCATTGATGGGCACGCAAACCTGTTTGTCGGGGCCGGGCACGGTGAAAAAAACAACGACACCACCCTTATCCACACACTGCCAGGCCTGCTCGACGGCGGACAGGGCCGAAGCGCACAGAATAACGACGTCAGCCGGCTTGCCCATTTCAGCCAATAGCCGTTTTGCAACATTTACCTCGGCGGCGTTAATGGTACGTATCGCCCCAAGGCTTTTGGCAAATTCCAGTTTTTGGTGATTTATATCCGCGGCAATCACATTGCATTTCCTGGCCCTGGCCAGCTTAACATGCAGCAGACCCGACATCCCGCTGCCAATCACCAGGATATTTTGACCGGGATGCACACCGGCCAGCTGCTGGGCCCGGACGACGCAAGCCAGCGGCTCGATAAAGGTGCTTTGATCATAGGAAATATTGTCCGCCAGCCGATAAGTGCCGTGTTCGACCAGCGCCTGCGGAACCAGAACGTACTCGGCAAATCCTCCCGGCAGCCGATCCTTAATGGTTGAGCACACTGGGTAATGCCCTTTTTCGCAGTATTCACATTGCATACAGGGCACTTTGGGGGCAATAAACACCCGATCACCGGGTTTAAATTTTTTCAACGATTCCCCGACTTCAACCACCTCGGCCCCGATTTCATGCCCCTGCACCAGCGGTGCCCGGGGCAATCGATACCATTCGACGATGTCACTGCCGCAGATGCCGCATGACATGATTTTAACCAGCATCTCATGGGGACCGGGGGTGGGTGTCGATACTTCCTCGATGCGGATATCTTCGTTGTTATACCATTTCGCGACTTTCATTGCCTCATCCGTTTGATCATTCTTGATTTTCTGAATTAAACAAATCGACCTGGCCGTTGGATTTTGATTCCGATGGTTGACTTACGCTAACTCTTACAATATATAAAACTTAATGGTCAACCATATTAGGAAGTATGAATATTCTCAAAAACATGATTAAAGAGCTCATTCATCGGTATTGGGGAAATAAGATGAAAGGGCCGCTGGCAGTATCATTTTTAATCACGCTCTTTATTGCAACCGGTGCCGGGTATGCGGCGGACGGCCATGCCCTAATCGAATTCAGGGACAAAGGCACCATCGATTGGACCAAGGGTATTGTCACGGCCAGAGGTCTCGCAGACCCCACGACCTATAGCTATTACAGAAAATCCCAGAATCAACGCGAGCAAACCCTTGCCGAAGCCATCAACAAAGCCCGGCATAACCTCCTGGAAACCATTGTCGGCCCCCGGATCAACACCGAGCACCGGGTAATCGATATCGTCGAGAACTATCCTTCCGTAATGTCACAACTCAGGGCCATGACTTATCAAGCCCCGGAAGTCGACAATTTGAGGCGCTATCAGTACGACGGCACAGTGGAAGTTTGGTCCCGCATGAAGCTTAACGGCGGCTTTACGCAGCTTATCCTGCCCCCGGAAATCAGGCAGATCGAATCCATTAAGCAGGTCAGGCCCGCTAAAAATTCCGAGCAAGTTCAAACCAGTTCGCGATCCACGCAAATCTATACCGGCATGGTGGTTGATGCGAGGGGTATCCAGGCGATTCCCGTGATAGCGCCCCGAATTTTAGATGAAAACCTGGATGAGGTTTTCGGGCCGACCTATGCCAGCCGTGAATTTGCCGTACAGCAGGGTGTGGCGCGCTATACGACCAATATCTGGCAGGCTAAATTCGATCTCCGGGTCGCCGACAATCCGATCGTCGTCAAAGCCTTGAAAACCATCTGGCCGGGTCGCTGCGATTTTATTATCAGCAATTCAGATGCCGACAAACTGCGCAGTGCCTCGGAACACCTACTTTTTTTGAGAGAATGCAAGGTGATCATCGTGCTGGATCCTTTGTAAGGACAGATGTCAGATGACAGAGGTCAGAGGACAGAAGTCAGAGGACAGAGGACAGAGGACAGAAGTCAGAGGACAGACGACAGAGGTCAGTGGTCAGAAGACAGAGGTCAGAGGACAGAAGACTGGCGACAGACGACAGAATTCAGAAGTCGGAAATCGGAATGCGTAAGTCAGAATGTGAAAAGCGGACATAAGGCAAGAAAAAACTACATCATCTGGCTTTAATGAAAAAACTGGCGAAACTGACGCCGGTTTTTTTTCTCAACAATAAAGTAGATTTCAGACGGGCATCAAAATTTCCTTTAAACTACTGTTTTCCTATTTCTATATTCCCAAATCCAAATTCCTAACGCTCTGCTCTATGCTCTATGCTCCATGCGTCTCTTTTTTTCTGAATTCAGCAATCCAATTCTGATCTCTGTCTTCTGACTTCTGACTTCTGCGTGCCGCGGCGTAGCTCCGAGAGCGAAGACGGGTCATCCGACTTCTGACACCTGTCCTCTGACCTCTGCTTTCTGCCATCTGACAACTGTCCTCTGTTTTCTGACCTCTGTCCTCTGTCTTCTGACTTCTGTCATCCGACTTCTGACATCTGTCCTCTGACCTATCAAGTTCCCAACTCCCACGAAGCCAGATACTTTTTCTGTTCCGCCGTCAGTTTGTCGATGGTGACCCCCATGGCGGCCAGTTTTTCTTTGGCAATCATGCTGTCGATCTTTTCCGGCACCGGGTAAACATTGTTCTCCAACGGCTTTTTAAGCTTTACCATGTATTCGATGCTCAGGGCCTGGTTGGCGAAACTCATGTCCATTACGCTAGAGGGGTGCCCTTCGGCCGCCGCCAGGTTAATCAACCGCCCCTCACCGAGGATATTGATCCGGCGCCCGTCTTCGAGCACATACTCTTCAACGAATTCCCGGATATAGCGCCTCGATTTGGCGATGGTCGCCAAGCCGTCCAGGTCCAGCTCGACATTGAAATGGCCGGAATTCGATACGATGGCGCCATCTTTCATGATCTTGAAGTGTTCCTTGCGAATGACATTAATGTCTCCGGTCAGGGTGCAGAAAAAATCACCGATCCGGGCGGCCTTGCGAATCGGCATGACGCTGAACCCGTCCATAATCGCCTCCAGGGCCGGCAGCGGGTCAACCTCGGTGACGATGACATTGGCACCCATTCCCCGGGCCCGCATGGCCAGACCCCGGCCGCACCATCCATAGCCGCAGACCACAAAATTAGTACCGGCAACCAAGCGATTGGTCGCCCGGATGATTCCGTCGATGGTGCTTTGCCCGGTGCCGTAGCGATTATCAAAAAAATGCTTGGTCTGGGCATCATTGACGGCCACGATCGGATAGCGCAAGACACCATCGGCCGCCATGCTTCTTAATCGAATAATGCCGGTGGTCGTCTCCTCGGTGCCGCCCCGCACCCCGTCAATGAGTTCGGTGCGTTTGGTGTGCAGGACTGAAACCAGGTCCGCTCCGTCATCCATGGTAAAGTGCGGCTTGGTGTCGAGCACGGCATTGATGTGTGAATAGTAAGTCTTATGGTTTTCGCCTTTGATGGCGAACACCGGAATTTTGTCGTTTTTAACCAGCGACGAGGCCACATCGTCCTGGGTGCTCAACGGGTTGGAGGCGCACAGGGAGACTTTGGCACCACCGGCTTTGAGCGTCTGCATCAAGGATGCCGTTTCGGTGGTGACATGCAGGCAGGCTGCGAGCCGCAGCCCTTTTAGCGGTTTTTCTTTCTGGAAACGGCTGCGGATGCGGTTTAACACCGGCATGTTCTGATTGGCCCATTCGATGCGCAGCGCACCCTCCTTGGCAAGTTTAATGTCTTTTACGTCTTGCTTCATGTTCGCAATTTCTCCTTTGCTGTCAACTCAATTTATATCTATATCCCGGCCATTTCACGAATGCTGTCGGCCTTGTTGGTGTTCTCCCAGGTTAGCTCGGGTTCGCTGCGGCCGAAGTGGCCGTATGCAGAAGTCATCTTGTAAATGGGACGCAACAAATCCAGGTATTCAATAATAGCCCTGGGCCTCAGGTCGAAGACTTCTTTAACAATCTCCTCGACCCGCTGCTTGGGAACTACGCCGGTGCCCATCAGGTCGACCATCACCGACACGGGTTGGGCCACGCCGATGGCATACGCAATCTGTATCTCGCATTTTTTGGCAACTCCCGCAGCAACGATATTTTTGGCAATATGTCTGCCCATGTACGACGCGCTGCGATCCACTTTGGAAGGATCTTTCCCGGAGAAACATCCTCCGCCGTGACTTCCCTGTCCGCCATAGGTGTCGACAATGATCTTGCGGCCGGTCAGGCCGCAGTCACCCATCGGACCGCCGACAACGAACCTGCCCGTGGGATTAATGAAATAGCGGGTGTCGCCATCGGTCATTTCCGCCGGGATGACTTTCTTGATCACCTCTTCAATAATCGATTCTCTCAAATCCTCATAACTGACATCGTCTCGGTGCTGGGCGGAAACGACTACGGCATCAACCCGTTTGGGTGTTCCGTTTTCATATTCGATGGTGACCTGGGATTTTCCGTCGGGTCTCAAAAAGTCAAGGGAACCATTCTTGCGAACCTTGGTCAACCGGCGGCAAAGTTTATGAGCATAGGTTATCGGCATCGGCATTAACTCCGGAGTTTCATCCGAAGCAAAGCCGAACATCAAGCCCTGATCTCCGGCACCCTGGTCTTTGAAAAGCCCTTCACCCTCATTGACGCCCTGGGCGATATCGGGGGATTGGCGATCGATACTCGTAATGACAGAACAGGTCTGATAGTCAAATCCCATCAGTGAAGAAGAGTATCCAATCTCACGAATGGTATCGCGTACGATTTGCGGCATATCGACGTAACAGTCCGTTGTAATTTCGCCGGAAATAAACGCCAGGCCGGTGGTAACCAGCGTCTCACAGGCAACCCGGCAATTCTTATCCTGAGCCATAATGTTGTCTAAAACCGAATCGGATATGGCATCTGCAACCTTATCCGGATGGCCTTCGGTTACGGACTCGGACGTAAATAAATATCTTTCCATAAAATTTCTCCTTCTCCCAGATGGATTGAAACCCCTGGTATTTTCTTTACTTGCCGATTAATTTGGGATTTTAGGCGAGGTAAGCAGAAAGGATGCTCACTCGAAAGTCACAAAACAGGCGCTAACGGAAATATTTTTATAAAGGGTTGAGTATTAATCCAATCGTTAAGATATGTCAACAGGCTGCTTGGGGAAAATTGCTATAGGTTGAGGGTTCAGGGGTTGAGGTTCAAGGTTCAGAGGTTCAGAGGTTCAGAGGTTCAAGGTTCAAAAGTTCAGGGTTTAAGGTTCAAAGTTCAGAGGTTCAAAGGTTCAAGGTTCGGAGGTTCAGGGTTCAAAGGTTCAAAGGTTCAGAGGTTCAAGGTTCAGGGGTTAAGGTTCAAAGGTTCAATGGTTCATAGGTTCAGTGGTTTAGAGTTCAGAGGTTCAAAGGTTTAGAGTCTTTCCTTATACCTTACACCTTACACCTTATACCCTATACCCTATACCTAACCCGGACAAGCCGGAATTGAAGATTGAAGATTTATGGTATGGCTTCAGGCTTCGCCTTCGGCTACGACCCGACACGTCGCTCTGTCTTTTTTGTTAGAAAAATCGTATTTAAAAAGTTGACACCAACATTTTTCTTCATAAACGCTTGTATACCAACGGTTTACCAAAAAACAGATAAATATTTTGCGCTTTTTACGAACAACTGAGATAGTAACTGTCTAATACCCATTTTCCTTTCAGCGTTGAGCTTTTGTTTCCGTGCGCCGAACCTTCCAACCCCTGAACCTCTGAAACCCTGAAACCCTGAACCCCTGAACCTCTGAACCCTGAACCCCTGAACCCCTGAACCTCTGAACCCTGAACCCAGAACCCCTGAACCTCTCAACCCCTGAACCCAGAACCCCTGAACCTTTGAACCTTGAACCCTGAACCCCTGAACCTCTGAACCATCACTTTCAAAATACAGTGTTTATTAATCGGAAATACATGATTCACCCCATTTTTTCCCGTAGATCGATCAAGTATGGATAGTTGATTAGAGCGATAAATGAGTGGTGGGGAGCACTCAATCCTCAGATTCTCTTTTTTTTCCCAGTCCATGAGCAATAGGGTTCGCTGTTACTGCAGATAGATTGAACGTTCATTCAATAAGTCTTCACGACCATCTTAATGTTTGCCATCTTCAATTATTAAAGTGACGGACCTGCCTTCAAGAATTTGCAATTAACTAGCTAATTGGCTCTTACATTAATATCTCATAGTCAATGATGCACACCTACACCAAACCCAAAAAAGGAGGAGGCATTATGAAGGTAAACCGACGGGAGTTTATCCAGATCACCGGGGCAACCGCCGCCGGGCTTGCTGTCAGTGGCCTGGGCTTCGACATGCGCCCGGTTAAAGCCCATGCCCAGATGCTCAAAACCCGCTATGCCAAGGAAACCACAACTATCTGCTGCTATTGCGCGGTGGGCTGCGGCGCCATCGTGCACACCAGTAAAAAAGGTGATGGACGGGTCATCAACATTGAGGGTGATCCTGATCATGTCATCAACCGGGGTTCGCTGTGTTCCAAAGGCGCCGCCCTGGCCCAACTGGTGGAAAACAGCGAGCGTATTACCGACCCCATGTACCGGGCACCCTATTCCAAAAAGTGGCAAAAAGTTTCCTGGGACTGGGCGCTGACTGAAATCGCCAAGCGTGTCAAAAGTACCCGGGATGCCAGCTTTGAAGCCAAAAACGCCCAGGGGCAGGTCGTCAATCGCGCCGGCGGCATCGCGTCGGTGGGCAGCGCCGCCCTGGACAACGAGGAATGCTGGATATACCAGGCATTGATCCGGGCCATGGGAGTCACCTATATCGAACATCAGGCCCGTATCTGACATAGCGCCACGGTTGCGGCTCTGGCAGAGTCGTTCGGACGCGGCGCGATGACCAATCACTGGATCGACATCAAAAACAGTGATTGCATTTTGATCATGGGCAGCAATGCTGCCGAAAATCATCCCATATCATTTAAATTTGTCACCGAAGCCCAGCAAAAAGGGGCCCAGCTGATCAGCGTTGATCCACGCTTCACCCGAACCTCCTCCAAAGCGGATATTTATGCTCCTATCCGTTCCGGTACGGACATCGCATTTTTAGGGGGAATGATCAAATATATATTGGAAAACAATTTGTATTTCGAGGAATATGTTGCCAGCTACACCAACGCGCCCTTTATTGTGGGGTCGGATTTCGATTTTAAGGACGGCCTGTTCTCGGGCTATAATCCGGCGACCCGCAAATACGACAAGAGCAAATGGGCCTTCGAAATGGATGCCGACGGTGTTCCCAAAATGGACCGCACGCTTCAAAACGAGCGCACGGTTTTCCAGCTGCTCAAAAAACACTTTTCCCGCTACACCCCGCAGCTGGTGTCCGAGATCACCGGCACCCCCAAGGAAGCACTGCTTGAAATCTACAAAACGTATGCAGCTACCGGCGCCCGCGGCCAGGCCGGCACGATCATGTACGCCATGGGTTGGACCCAGCACACCACCGGCGTGCAGAACATCCGTACCATGGCGATCATCCAGCTGCTGCTGGGCAACATGGGAGTGGCCGGCGGCGGGGTCAATGCCCTGCGCGGTGAATCCAACGTCCAAGGATCAACCGATCACTGTCTGCTGTGGCACATCTGGCCCGGTTACCTAAAAACCCCCCGCGCCTCGAACGTGTCGCTGGCAGTCTACAACGGCAAGTGGACGCCCAAAAGCAGCGATGCTTTGAGCGCCAACTGGTGGCAGAACTATCCCAAGTATTCCGTCAGCATGCTCAAATCATTTTTCGGGGACAAAGCCACTGCCGCCAATGATTTCGGCTATGACTGGCTGCCGAAGGTGGATGACGGAAAGGATTACTCCTGGCTGTCGCTTTTTGATGAAATGTACAAGGGCACCTTCAAAGGCTTTTTTGCCTGGGGCCAGAATCCGGCCTGCAGCGGCGCCAATGCCGGCAAAAACCGCAAAGCCTTTGCCAAACTGGATTGGATGGTTAATGTCAATCTTTTCGACAACGAGACCGGCTCTTTCTGGCAGGCTCCGGGGGTGGATCCCGCCAGCATCAAGACCGAGGTCTTTTTTCTGCCGGCGGCGGCATCGGTCGAAAAAGAAGGCAGCGTCACCAACAGCGGCCGCTGGAGTCAATGGCGCTACCAGGGCCCCAAACCCCTGGGCAACAGTCTGCCGGACGGCCAGATAATCATGGAGCTGGGCAATCGCCTCAAGGCCGAGTACCAAAGAGGCGGCACGTTCCCGGAACCGATTGCCAACCTCAAATGGGACTATCTGACCCAGGGCGAGTACGATCCTCACAAGGTGGCCAAGGAAATCAACGGCTATTTCCTGAAAAATGTCAACATCAAGGGCAAGACATACAAAAAAGGCACGTTGGTGCCGAGTTTTGCCTTTCTGCAGGCCGATGGTTCCACCTCGTCGGGCAACTGGCTCTACTGCAACAGCTACACCGAAAAAGGCAACATGGCCGCCCGCCGCAGTCAGAAGGATGCACCCAACCATATCGGATTATATCCGCAATTTGCCTGGTGCTGGCCGGTCAATCGCCGGATTATTTACAACCGCGCATCGGTGGACCTCAAAGGCCAGCCCTGGGATAAGGAGCATCCGGTCATTACCTTTGCCGGCAATACGGCCAACGGCAAGTACATTTCCAAGAAATGGGCCGGTGATGTGCCCGACGGGGGCTGGTATCCCATGCAAAACCCGGACGGCAGCATGCGTAAAGATTCCAAACACGCCTTTATCATGCGCAAGCATGGCCACGGCCAGATTTTTGGTCCGGGTCGTGCGGACGGTCCCTTTCCGGAACATTATGAGCCCCTGGAATGTCCCATTGAAAAAAACCCAATGAACGCCCAGCGTATCAATCCCACTGCACCGATATACCAAACCAAGGCTGATGAATGGGCGTCCTGTGATCCCAGGTATCCCTATGTGGCCACGACCTATCGGGTGGTGGAGCACTGGCAGACCGGGGTGATGACCCGCTGGCAGCCATGGCTGCTGGAAATGCAGCCCCAGGTGTTCGTCGAAATGAGCAAAGAACTTGCCAAATTAAAGGGCATTAATAACGGCCAACGCGTCAAGGTTTCCTCACCGCGCGGTGCATTGGAAGCCACTGCAATTGTAACGGCACGCCTGCAGCCGTTTAATATCGGCGGTGCCGTCGTGCATCAGGTCGGCTTGCCGTGGCATTACGGCTGGCGCATGCCGACTAACGGGATGGAGGAAAGTGCCAATCTGCTCACGCCGGCCGCCGGTGACCCTAACACCCGGATTCCGGAAACCAAGGCATTTATGGTTAATGTCGCCAAAGCCTAAAAGGAGGTGGTCGCAATGAGTAAATCCTTTTTAGTAGATACGACCCTGTGCACGGCCTGCCGGGGATGTCAGGTAGCCTGCAAGCAATGGCATGATCTGCCGGCCGAAGAAACCGTCAATCGAGGATCATACCAGAACCCGGCCGATCTCTCCTTTGACACCTATAAGTTGGTGCGCATGAGTGAAAAGGTGGTCGACGGTAAACTGAACTGGCTGTTCTTTCCGGACCAGTGTCGGCATTGTGTGGAGGCTCCCTGCGAGGAAACCGCCGGCGATCCGACCGCAATTTTCACCAATGCGGCAACCGGGGCCGTGATATACACGGCCAACACCCGGGCGTTGGACGCCGCTGAAATCATCGAATCCTGCCCCTATGACATTCCGCGCAAGGCCGACGACGATACTTTGGCCAAGTGCGATATGTGCAACGACCGGGTGGAAAACGGGCTGGCGCCGGCCTGCGTCAAGGTGTGTCCGACCGGCGCCATGAATTTCGGGGACCGGGCTGAAATTATGAACCTGGCTCAAAAACACCTGGATATGGCGAAAAAGAAATATCCCAAGGCCATGCTGCTGGATCCGGACGATGTCAGAACGGTTTACCTGGTAGGTTTGGATCCCAACCTGTATCACGAGCATGCCGTGGCCTCCCTGCGCAATCACGGTATCACACGGCAGGCGGCACTACGAAAAATGTTCCGCCCCTTTAACCGGGCCATATCAACCCTCGGGTAGCCCGGGGAGATCAGATAATGAAATAACAGGGGAGAAGGATTTTTCCTTTCTCCCCTTATTGTTGTCCAGATCGAAAAAATGATCTAAAATTTAAAATGAGCTAAATTGATCTAAAATTAAGGTATACTGTCGGTTTTATAAAAAAGACAGAGCGCCCTGTCGGGTTCTAGCCGAAGGCGATGTGTGGGGTCGTAGCTCGAAGAGCGAAGCCCCAAGACTGAAGCGTCTCCTTTAATTTTAGTCATTTTAGCTCAATTTAGTTCATTTTAGTCATTCATTTATCCGCAACCCGAAGGAGTACCCATGACAGCCAAATTTGCTCTTACCCCGGACCAGGTAAAAAAAGCGGTCGAGACGGTCATTAAAAATAATCCGGCCTATGCCGAGATGCTCGGTTTTTACGGCCGACTCTTTGAGGCCCAGGAAGAGAGCAAAAAAAATCTGCAAATCGAACCGCCGCTCATTCCGGAAGAGGTGCGCGCCGTCAAGGCGCGGGAGAAATTCCCGCTGATCGAGATCAAGGATTTTACATACGACAAACCTGAATCCAGCAATCTTTTCATCACTCTTGGCAGACTTGCCGCCCAAGCCAACCCCAAGCTTGCTGATTCAGCCAAAATCATACTGACGGCCGTCAATACAAAATTAGATCCTTCCGCCCTGTTTGACGCTTTTTTAAATGGCAACGAAGCTTTGTTCGAAAATATTGCGGCAGAACATGAAGTCAAGAAGCAGGTCCTGGGATTTATCACATACCACAGCTTAAAGCCTTCACTGTCCAGCGGAGCCGAGCTGCTGGCAGCCTATTTGAAAACGAATGACCCCTGGTTGAAAGGGTATTGTCCGATTTGCGGCAGCGCACCGATCCTGTCGACTCTCGAAGGTGAAGGCACACGCAGATTGGTCTGCAGTTTCTGCTGGCACCCATGGCCGGCAAAAAGAGTCTGTTGCCCGTTTTGCGAGAATTCCGACAATAGTGAACTCCACTATTTATTCAGTGAAGAAGAAAAAGATCTGAGAGTCGACCTGTGCAACAAATGCCGCAAGTACCTCAAAACCATCGACACCCGCCAGGCTGATCGATTGATATACCCGCCCCTTGAACAGGTAGCGTCCCTGCACCTGGATATCAAAGCCCAGGAAGAGGGATTCGAAGCCGGAGTCAGACTTTTTATGGAGGGATGAGGTAAGGGTTCAGAGGTTCGGGGTTCGGGGTTCAAGGTTCAGAGGTTCAGAGGTTCAGGGTTCAACGGTTCAGGGTTCAAGGTTCAGGGTTCAGGGTTCAAGGTTCAGAGGTTCAACGGTTCAAGGTTCAGAGGTTTGAGGCATACGGTGCACGGTATTGGCCATTAGGCGGTATGAAAGGTAGAAGGAGTAACGTAAAGGGCGCAAAAAATACCTAATTAATCAAGAAGACTCAATTAGATGTTAATCCACCGTGGCTGGTTGGTTAATCGTTCTCAGAAAATGAACACCGTATCGTTTTATGATTCTCCAGAAGATGAAACATTAAAACAGATATAATCACTCTCAAACTAATAACAGATAACTAATAACCAATAACCTTGGTGTTTCGGACAATATTGAGTTTCGCCAATTGCGGTATTATAATAATGGGAGCGCGTTGTCCGGCGCTCCCATTTTTGTTCAACCTTCTATATTTAACATTGAAAATGACAATCACGAACCAACGCGGGCTTGCCCGCATATCGTTAGCCATAATTATCACCTTAACTATAATTCCGCAGTGTCTGGCTGCCAAAGCGGCTGACGAGGCGGTTGCGGTGGAAACGGCCTGGTCGGTGGATCGGGCCCGACCCGGCGACGCCATTTTACTGGCAGTCATGGCCGACATTAAGAAAGGATTTCACCTAAACGCCGACGAGCGTCAGATTAAATCCTTTGAAGATTTCAAACCCATTCCGACCAAGGTGACGGTCGTCGAGGCGCCGGATATCATCACCATCGAATCACCCTACTATCCGCCGGCGGTGCCATTCAAAGCCCAATATGCCGCCGGTGATCTGATGTCTTACAACGGGCGCATCGTTATTTACTTACCGGTGCGGTTGGAAGCGGCTGCCGCAGCCGGCAGCCTGGAGCTCAAGCTGCAATTACAATACCAGGCCTGCACCGACACCTACTGCCTGTTTCCCAAGAAGGTTGCTCTCAATGAAACCCTGCCGGTGGCTGAAGCCGGCGCCGCGGTTTCCAAGATCAACGCGGAACTGTTTGCCGGCTACAATCCGGCGGTGACCGATTCAGACACCGCGGGTGTTGATTTTGATCTTTTCGGCTGGACTTTTTCGATCAATACGGCTTCCGGGTCGGGGCTCATTCTCTTGCTCGTGGTAGCAGCTTTTGGGGGGATGCTGCTGAATTTCACGCCCTGTGTTCTGCCGCTGATTCCGATCAAGATTATCAGTCTGTCCCACGTGGCGCAGAACCGCAGGCAGTGCTTTATGTTGGGTTTGGCAATGTTTCTGGGCGTGCTGGTTTTCTGGCTGGCATTGGGTGCCATGATTGCTTTGGTCAGCGGATTCAGCGCCACCAATCAATTGTTCCAATACCCGGCCTTTACGATAATCGTCGGGGGCATCATTGCCATCATGGCCACCGGCATGTTCGGTTTTTTCTCCATGCGGCTGCCTAATTTTATCTATATGATCAACCCGGAGCAGGACACTTTGCGGGGCTCATTTGGACTGGGCATATTGGCGGCAATTCTGTCGACTCCCTGCACGGCACCCTTTATGGGAGCCGCCGCCGCCTGGGCGGCGACGCAGCCGCCCTGGACCACGCTGGTCACCTTTGCCGCTATCGGCATCGGCATGGCCCTGCCCTACCTGGTGCTGTCCGCCTCACCGGCTCTGGTCGAAAAAATGCCGAAAACCGGACCGGCCAGTATCCTGATCAAAGAGGTCATGGGGTTGTTCATGCTGGCGGCCGCAGCATATTTTATCGGCGTCGGTCTTACGGCAATTTTTTCATCGCCCCCGAACCCACCCAGCAAGCTATACTGGTGGCCGGTAATGCTGTTCTGCCTGGCCGCCGGTGGTTGGCTGGCCGTTCGCACCCTCCAGATTGCATCCGCCCAAAAGATAAAGGCCGCCTTTACCGCCCTGGGAATACTGGTCATCGCTTTTTCCGCCTGGGGCGCCGTCCGGCTGACCGATCAGGGCCCGGTAGACTGGGTCTACTACACCGAAGATAGATTTAAAGCGGCGACCGACGAGCGCAAAGTCATCGTCATGGTCTTTACCGCGGAGTGGTGCCTGAATTGCAAGGCCATGGAGCAGGGCGTATTAACGAGCCCTGCTATCGTAACGCTTTTTAAACGCGACAACATCGAGCCGATGAAAGTGGACATCACCGGCCATAATCCGGCCGGCAAGGCCAAGCTCAGAGAGGTCGGCAATCTGACCATTCCGCTGCTGGTGATCTTCGCTCCGGACGGCCGGCAGGTTTTTAAAAATGACTACTACACGGTCGAACAAATTAAAAATGCCGTCGCCCGGGCACTGCAAACTTAACTCCTTTTAACGTTGAAGCTCAATTTCGCATGCCGCATTTTTCCTGTGGTTCAATCCCCGATGCACGGTCAAGGTACAGCGATTTTAAATGCTTGCCTATACTGAAACCGGCACCAACCTGTCAGAATGGTCGGATATAAGCCCAGCCATTTACTCGCCAATAGATTATGCAGTTAGTTGACAATACAAATTATTTGTCGCCACGCCAGCAATCCTCCCACCGGTGGCAGACCAGGTCGGGCTAAATTGGCAACGACCTGATTTGTTTGCCTATCCCTTAAGTATTTCAGAAACTTACCGATATAGATTATGAGCTATTGATTCCGGAAAATGCTATTTTTGGAATATTCCTCATAAAATTAAAAGCTTAAGAGAATATCTAATGAAATCTGAACTTATCGGTGTCAGTCCCAATCTGGAGACTATAAGGGAACAAATTTCACGGGTTGCTGCAACAGGCCTGAACACGATTGTCTGCGGAGAAACCGGTGTCGGCAAAGAGTTGGTGGTTAAAATGCTCTACGAACAATCACCACGATTCGGCAAACCATTTGTGAAAGTCAATTGCGCAGCTTTACCGGACACACTCCTGGAAAGTGAAATGTTCGGCTATGAGCAGGGAGCTTTTACCGGGGCGCTTCGGAAAATGCGCGGAAAGCTGGAACAGGCGCATGGTGGACTGCTGTTTCTGGATGAAATCGGCGATATGTCCCTGCGACTGCAGGCCAAACTTCTGCACGCCTTGCAGGACGGCGAATTCACACCGCTGGGATCGGAGAATTCGTATAAAAGCAATGTATGGATAATTGCCGCTACCAACCACAATTTAAATCAGGAGATTGTCGAGGGTAAGTTTCGAACAGACCTGTACTATCGCATCAACCAGGCAACGGTTCGAATCGAGCCGCTGCGAAACCGACCGGAGGACATCCCGTATTTGGTCAAATATTACGGTGATAAGTATGCGGTGGAGTTTGGAAAACACAAGCCGGCCGCCCTCAAAAATGGTATGATCGATCGTTTGTGCCGCTACCATTGGCCGGGCAACGTAAGGGAGCTTCAAAACATACTCCGGCGGCTTATCATCCTGAAAGAGAGCGAAGAGGTCCTCGACTCGATGATCGGTAATGAGCCTTCCGAGATATCTACGATAACTTCAATCCGCCGCGAGCCGGTGCCTGACCTGGTAAACCTGTTGGGCCTCAACGGCAAAGAACCGGATTTAAATTCGCTATCATTAAAGGAAATCGGGAAAAGAACTTCAGATTTCGTTGATCGGCAGGTTATTTCATACGTTCTTGATAGAACGGGCTGGAACCGCAGCCGCGCCAATAAAATCCTGGGAATCAGCTACAAGACCCTGCTAGCCAAAATCCAGGAATTGAACCTGAGCCCCCCGGAATATGATTAAGGCAGGCTCAACCGGGCACATCGATGTCCATATTTTAGATTTTGAATTGCGGATTTTGGATTTAAGGTATTTTCGCATTTTGGATTGCGGATTGCGGATTGCGGATTGCGGATTGCGGATTTAAGGTATTCTGTCTGATTATAAAAAAAGACTGAGCGACCTGTCGGGTCGCAGCCGAAGGCGACGTGTGGGGTCGTAGCTCGAAGAGCGAAGCCCCAAGTCTGAAGCGAATCCATCATTCGTCAATCTTCATTCGTCATTTTGCCCCCTTCCCGACACCCGAAACCTGAAACCTGAAACCTAAATGCTTTGAAAACCGTGCCGCAAGGCCAGCTTCTCAAACATCTGACAAAGCCCGGTCCCCAGGGAGAATACGGACCCGATGGTAAGATTTTGATCGGCAGTCTCATCGAAAAACACGTTCAGGCTGGAATCCAGGCCGTCTTCCGGCAGCCAGTAGCATATCATGATCGGAACGCGCGGCAGGGGGTGCAGAACCATGGAAATATCCGCTTCAAACTGCTTTTCCACCTGTATCCCGCCGAATAGACGCACCAGATCGTCAAACAGATCCGTATAAATATCCGCCACCTTTTTTAGCGGCGCTTCGCAGCGTTTTTGAAACAGCGGATAGCGTTCCTTGCCTTCTTTCAGTTCCCGAAATGAAAGCCAGCTTCCCGCGACCGGCAGTCCTTTCCCGTAGCGGATGTAGTCGAGAAACGGAATCGCCACCCAGGGATTAATATGGATGTCGGCCGCAAGTTGTCCCTCGGTATCGACACTGAAATTCTTGCCGAGTACCTTGACTGTCAGCTTGCCGTCGAAAAATTCGGCTCCCACCCGTTCGGCTGCCGCAGCGAGATCGATGCTGCAAACTTCGGATTGCAGCATCGCAAGATATTCTTCGCGATTGGGTTCGGTGGAAACTTGACTTTCAGAGTTATCGCTGAACCGGCTATAGGCGGCTTGTTCCAGTTTGGGACAGCGCTGGATTTTTTTCCGGCCTTGGTAGACAGCACCCGCAAATGCCAGGCAGGTCTTTTCACCGCATTCCCGGCAATTCGACTTGTCAAGCACCTGAAAAAGTTCCATGGCATTTTTAGGTCGCGGCATAGTTATCCTTACCTGAGATCCGAAACATCCAATCTTGGTCGTTTTGTGTGTAATCTTTCCATGGTCTACCTCATATATGAAATATTATGCTGCAATGGCTTGCTCAGCCATTGTCGCCATAAGTTAGCAATTAATTCCGGTGAAACAACATTAATGCATACTTATTCGACCATATTGACCCCCGAAGTCTCGTCTAATAGGGTAGTCAATATAATACTCGTCTGCCCTTGTAATTGTTTCATTACAAAATTGGTAGTTTAGAGATCGCCAAAATATGAAAAATAACGAACCTATTGTATTTGAAGGGTGAGGGTTAGAATTCGCTTGGCACGGATGATTTTGGCCTCCAAAGAACTCTTGGCCTTCGCCATAATCGCCTCTGCAGATTCAACATCAGCTAGCGGCTGCCCATCAAATTCGGTAATAATATCACCGGTCCGAAGCCCGTCTTTTTCCGCCTGACTGCCGGGTCGCACGGCAGATGCCATCACACCGCGGCTGGATTCCAACGCCAGGTATTTGGCCATCGCCGCCGTTATATTCTGCATTTTCAGGCCATACTTCGGGCCGTTTTTCGGCGATTCCTCCAGGGGGACGGACATTGTTTCAAATAGATTTTCGGGTCTATCTACCATTTAAAGGATTAATTTAAGGCGATGTCTTCGAGTCCCCATGATTTGGTTCTGCGTAGCCGGATTCCGGAAAGCCTCATAATGAGGATAATCATCATATCGATAGTGGGGATC